>Ga0308009_10000365_pt1 | contig 35402 bp, 52 predicted proteins | sample Neamet127_FD_203134 | JGI IMG/M metagenome (GOLD analysis project Ga0308009, IMG submission 203134) | Marine microbial communities from water near the shore, Antarctic Ocean - #127 | ecosystem: Environmental > Aquatic > Marine > Unclassified | place: Southern Ocean | collected 2014-07-24 | reverse complement strand
GCACCAGTTGAAGTTAACACTTGCCCGTCATTGCCCGTAGCCACAGCCACGGGATTCCCACTGGCATCATAACTAATGACATTTCCGTCTACGCCAGAAGCCATCTGCCCTAAACCAATAGCGTTGTCAGCTACAGTATTGACCACACCTGTCGAAAAATACTGGATAGTTGTGCAGATGTTTGTACCAGAAGGTAGAGTGCTAGTAGTTGTTAATGTTGCACCACTTACGTTGAAGTCTATGCCCGGTGTTTGAGCTACACCATTGACATACAGCATGGTAGCATTGGTAGTTCCAGCAGAATCCAATGTCAGTGATGTGCCCCCACCATTGTGACGTTTAACTTGAGGGTTGAGTTGGGATAAGCCAGTTAAAAAATTACTCATTTAATCCCCCTTCGGAAAATCAGATTTGACTTTGTCACAAGCGGCGATCCAAGCATTGTATTTAGTATTGTTACCCTTTTCCTTATCGTGCAAAGCTTCGAGAAAATGATTGATGGGAGGGTATTGAACTCTTCGAAGTAACGTATAGTCTGCCATAATATTTCCTAACTTAATGCAGTAATAAGCAATGTTGGTTTTAATAGATGGTTTGCGCTACCACCATCCCAATAAGTTGTTTGATGAATTTTGCATTGATAGCTGGAAGCCATAGCTCGGCATTGTAACTTTATAATTTTCCCTGATCCCCAGCTTGCTACTTTTCCAGTAGCGGCTACGTCTCCGTCTCCAATTTTAAAAATCCATTTGTAAGTATCCATGCCATCACCGAGACTATATGTACTAGAAGTTCTCCGACCATTAGTAACCTCCGCTCCAGCAAGTGTAAGTTTGAGAAGAGTCCCTACACTTGCGTCTACATATCCCCAGCCGAAACTAAATTCATAAACGACAGATTTTGTTCCAGAAGGAGGCGTGTAATTAATACTGGAACCAGTTAAATCAACATAGCTAGTACCAGTTGTTATTGGAGCAGTAACATTTGTTGATGTATAACTGCCACTACTAACGACTGTTGTACTTCCATCACAGACCATCGCTAGAATCTCTTTAACATTGCTTCCAGCTAATGCTTCAAAAGCTGGAGGACTTCCAGCACCAGTAGAAGTAAGTACTTGCCCATCTGAACCAGTGGCAACCGCCACAGGATTTCCTGAAGCATCAAAACTAATGAGATTTCCATCTGTACCACTTGCCATCTTAGCCAAGGTAACAGCGTTATCAGCCACGCCTGTGTAAGCTGGATGTTCGCTGGCGTAACGACACTCTATTTTAGCAGTACCTGTAGGCACAGCGGCATCAAAAGATAGTGTCGTTCCTGATACTGAGTACGTATCGTGATGTTGCGTGACACCATCGAAAGTTACAATAATATTATTTTCACTCCCAGGGTCTGTAGATAGAGTTACAGATGTTGATGATCCATCATTGAATCCTACACCGTCAGCATACACATCCACTGTAGGTGTAACTAATTCTCTAAGTCCAGGTGAGACACCTGTGAGATATGCCATATTAAGTCTGCTTCAAATAAGAGAGTGTAACTTCAAGAGAACTATTGGCTTGAGCATCCATCTTTAAGTACATTCCAGCGGTCATAATTAATTTACCCATGATTGGATTAAATGCATCATTCACTGGGATATTAACTTGCTTACAAAGTATTGCGTTAGATCCACCCCCGCTTGCGTAGACCGTAGCAGTCACCCATGCGGCAGTAGTAGCATGAACATTAGCTATGTTACATCCTATTATTGTTAAAGTTTCACCACCTCCAGCAGTCAACACAGTGGGATCACTGGTAGTTAAGTCTGCGAAAGTGGATGTTAGTATGTCTGCCATTTTCTTCTCCTATCCTAAAGCTATTGCTAGTCCAACTCCTACAGCACCTTGCGATCCAGTAGCACCTGTCGATCCTGTAGAACCAGTTGGCCCAATCATAGAAACTGCTGAAGGCCATGAACCACTTGCCTTTGGGCCGTAAAGATTCTTTGCACTACTATCAATATAGAAATCGCCGTTAATCCCTGTACCACTAGAAGGCCCACTTGTGCCGTTTAAGACTACATTACCACGACCTATTAAAGTAAACCCGGAGGTGCTTAACTGTAAACTTTGAGCTGTTGATGTCGGCACTGGTAGAGTTAATGCGTATGTACTTGCATCAGTTGATGCGCGGCCAACTTTACGATCTATATTTTCAAAAGCCTGTTTAAACAACACGATCGTTTTGTCGATCCATGTGTTTAATGTGTCTATATTAAAGCCACCAGTTGTTGGAAAGTCTGTTGCTCGAACAGGTGATATGTTTAATTCTAATACAATTGCATCAGAAAGTGTAGCACCACTAGTTAAAGTCATAGTGCCGCCTTGAAAGCCACCAGTATATGTTGTTGAACCGCTAATATTATAATGCGTTGATATACTTAACTTTGTTCCTTGTTTATAGACATCTATGTCCGCAACATCAAAAAACTCAAACGGTATACTAAACGCTGTTTGACCTGCTGTTGCCGTATATTTAGCTATAGTAGCTGTACTACCGATTGCAATATGTGCCATATTCTAACTCCGCTTCTGTCTCAAATTAAGTTAAAGAGAATAAAACTACCACGCACAGAACGAAACCTATTCATTATCATCGCCTTCACCTATGCTACCTGCTGATCTTTGTAACCGATCTACCGCCCAAGAAAACCAAATAAGATTATTAAATGGCAGTAATCTTCTAATAGAACGCGCCATATCTTGACTATCTGCGTTTGGATTTAGAATAGAATTAAACAAATCCCCACCTAGAGAAGCTACTGGACCGCCGACTTGTCCCGTTCTTTGTGCTAAGTTGGGATTCTGAAAAAAACTGTCTATACCTAAAGATGGTCTAAGACCTAGTTTATTACCGCTCATAACTTCGATCATATTATTAAGATCAAACATTATTCCAGTAGTCCCAGAATATTCTATTGCTTGAACTAGCCTGTCCAAAGAAGTGAAATCTCTCTTATCGTAACTTGGGGATTTAACTAGGTCTACAAAGTAACCCATGGCTATCATTGAAAGAATCCCATGAAAAGCTTTGGCATCACGTTGCTGTAAACCTGCTAATAGTGTTCTGTGTGTGGCTGAGAGACCAAACGATTTGAACTGTGTCATAAGACTGCCAACAGGCGTACTCATAAAGTTTAACTTCTCTGCTGGCCCCGGAGTTACAACAGCATTATTAATCTCGTCTACTAAGCCTACACGAAATAGCTGTTTTATTTCGTCATCGCCTTTCCAGTTTTGTGTGTTAGCCAGGTGTAGTGAATTACCTTTAGTTGACCCAGCGGCCACCCATTGCTCAGCAATTCTAACAGCCTCGTTAAGACCTATACCAACTTTAGTTAATGCGTTACGTTCAGCGGTTGTTAGTACACCTTCATCACCACGCATAACTCTTTCTGCTGTTCCTTGAGGTGTAACCTCGTCAACATATTTTAGAGGATTTTTTCCTTCTATGTTTGCCCACTTAACAGAAGTACGTATCATTTCAGATTGAATCATAGCTCCAGAAAAACGTTTCATCATATCTGTGTAAGGAGACAAAGCATTCAATATAAACATTTTATTAACACCTGCATCGAGCAGACGCTCTACCATTGTATTACCACCAAAAGATCCATCTACATCAAAGAACGCTTCCCAACGCCCATGTAAAGCTATCTCAGCCGCTTCTCCTGCTTGCTCTACTTCTTTACCTGCAACTTTAAATTCTTCTGCCGCTATGGTCATCCTATCAAAACCATGCTTGAAAGACCTCTGAAGACCAACAGACATAACTGTTCGTCCCATATCAGCAAGTGCCGCTATACTAGCTTTGCCCATAAGAGCTAGGACCATTGCATTTTTAAGGCCGCGCACACTTCTTTGTCCTACTGAACTTGGATCAACAGGCATTTTATAAACACCAAGAACTTTTTCTTTAAGATCAAGCATTGCTTGCATAACCTTCTTAGCTTCCGCAGTTAATTCTTCGGCTTCTTTTGCGCTACTAGCGTTATGTATCTTCTCATCAAATCGAAACCGCATGTCTTCCATGAACCCTTTCATGGTTGCGTCACCAAATTCATTAGACATCTCTATAGATGCCGCCATGCGTCTATGATAACGGCGAATCATAATTTCTGGATCTGTCTCTATAAAGTCTGCCACACCATTATTTTTTTTAAGTAGCATCTTATTTGGTATGTCTACTAAACGCTCTCTAGCGGCAGTAGATGCTCCAAAGTTAAGACCGTCTGGCTCTCCCCTCGAAGCTAAACTATCTATCTCATCTAGCAAATCTTTAAATTTACCGTCTGTTCCTATATGGTTTATCTTTACAAAGTCATGCAGAAACTCTCTGGCAGTAACTAGGTTCTCTGCTTGAGTAACTTTCTTAGAAAAGATTACATCTATTTTTTCTAGCGCAGAGCCGATAGCCGATTCAGACATTCTTTGCTGAGTCATTGCATCTTTTAATGCTACTTTAATATCATATTGAGTTTTCTGACCCATTATGCTGGCAACTGTTCGGTTAGCTCTAACACCTGTAGTATCAGTCTTTACATACCAATCGTCTAAAATCTTTACAAAGGCATCCCTATTAGCAGTAATTACATCATGTTTCCACATCCTAGACCAGTGACCGAATTGTTTTTCCCCTTCTGCTTTCGGACCAATGCCTTTAGCAGTCTGGTCATCAAAGAATTTTAATTGACTTTGTGTAGTCACTATCTCGTCCATTAACTCCTGTTGTTTTTTTAGTCTGTCTTGATAAATTGCAACACCTTTGTTAGAAATCTCTGCTGTTGGTTTATTAATAAAAGACAAACGCTCTTCTGCCGAACCAAAACCTTTAAGAAGGAACTCTATTTCTCCTGCTTCTTGACGGAATCTTTCTAGGTTTTCAGCTTGGAGTTTACTTAGACTTGGTTTGGACTCTAAATCATCGATCGATTTTCTTAACCAATTTATACCCACAACAGATTGATCTGCTGTTCCTTTACCTGAAATATACTCAGCTTGCCTTGCAACAGATGCATCTGCTCGAGGAATGGAATTTTCTTCTATGAACTTTAATCTTTTATTTAATCTGGCTTTACCAAAAAGGCTAGCTTCCGCACCCTTTATACCCATATATTCCATGTATTTCTTTATGCCGTTTGCCGCCTCTACAACACCAGCTTTCTCACTTTTTACCCCTGTTATATACATTTCAGCGACTTCGTCTTTGAAAGCTTTGTATTCTCTACCTTGGAAGACTCCTGTCTGTATAGATTTTACTGCACGATTAAAGGGGGTCATAGTCTCAGGATTAATACCCTGCTCTTTAAGATAGGAATTATATATAGTAGTACTTACATCAACAGCTTCTTTGTTATGTAGCTTGGCTTTATTGTGAACACCCTGTGCAGTCGGTCTTCCGGTCAATTGTTGTTTGGTCATCATGCCGGGAGATGCAGATATCCGATCTGCGGCCCGACGAACCATATTACCTAAATCACCACCAAAAAGAGTGTTTTTCATAAAAAGATAAGGGTGCTGAGTCCAACGTAGCCCTTCTACCCCAGTGCCTGTAGGGGCAAGTGCATCTGGTTGATTAGCTTTAGAGTAAGTAACTAAAGCATCATAACTTTCTTTGTCTGCACCCAGCTTAAAAATCATTGTGTCATATTCAAGTTGGCTTTGTTGCTCCGTTTTCTCTATTAGACGCGCTAAATGATCGTCCATTCTTTCACCCTTTAAGGGTTCCACATATGCTTTTATTGCACCGATATCTTTCACTAAAGGTTCTATTATGTTATGAGCGTCAACTGCATTCTGATTCATAAACCAATTGTCAGCTAAAAAATCTAGCTTTGCTGATTTGATTCCACCTGCTATTCCCCCAATTGCACCGCCTAATAACACCCCTCCAGCAATTGCGAAATATGGTTCTTCAACAGGGTTAGTCGGATCAAGCTGTGCCCTCAGCGCTTCAGAGACACCAATACTTGTACCTCCTGCTATAGATCCTGCTTTAGCCGCACGAACAAAACCTAATCCTCTGGCAATTGGAATGGGGATTAAGTTAACGGGGTCAAGGAGATTACCAAAAAACCTATCCCACCCAGCGTCCGCAAAAGATTTCCTATTTGCTACGTTGCGATCAATAATTTCTTTTCTAACTATTGTTTCATCAGGGCTACGTGAAGTTATAAGCTCACTAGCGTATTCTTCATATCCCAGAAGTTCATTGCCAGTGGGCCTGTATCCCTCAACAGGGTCATAATCTTTCTTTTCACCTGACTTGTTATGGTACATTAGACTAGTAGCCGCTTGACCAAAAAACTGGTCAGTCTGCATAACATTCCAAATACGCTCACTATCATCCATAGTATGTTGCGGAATCTGCTTAGTACTTGCTTGCTCCGCATTTATTTTGTGTAATCTGTCATAAAATTCTGACATATCAAGGAGGACCAAACAGGTCAGTAGGATCGCCCATATAAGGATTACCTTGACTAGGCTCGTTCCAACCAGATTCTTCAGGGTTTATTGGTTCTACTCGTATAGGATAAGGAGGAACTTTCACACGAAGTTTTTCTCCACTTTTTGGAAAACTAGGTCCGCCACCCAGTTTACGTTCACGCTCATCTTCACTGGCATGATGTGCAGTAACATTTCTTTCGTGTCTTTGACTCGCCTTGTACACAAGGTCTGCTTGCTCCCAAATAACACGGTGTTCTTCGTTCTCTTTCATGGGGGCAAAATTAATTAAAACTTCTTTACCGTTTTTATCTCTAATGAGATGACCGTACCCAGTTTTACCTTCTATAGTATCATCAGCCGCTTGGACATTATAGAGAGGTTTTCCTTCTGGGCCTACCTTTCCGCTATCTATAAGGAATATATTTTTACCCCACGAATACCCGTGTTTTAATTTATCGTGTGCTTTCCCCAACTGGCTTTTAAAATTTGCCATGCCTTCAGTAGCCAAATATTCTATGCTCACACCTTCTGGACTTAACGGATCAGAAACTTTAAAAAGAACTTCTGGAGCATTCTTCCTCAACTTAAACTGTCCTGTAAAATAATCTGATTGAGGAGCCATCATCACAGACCAACCCCAGCCCCCTAAATATGGGTTTCCCATTACACTCGAGATAGCATTTTTCAACGCTTCTCTACGAGCGCCTACAGTTATCCCATCTGACCCAGCCATACTATCACCATGACCAGCATATTTCCCCACATTAATATAATATCTATTATATACAGCTTCCATGAATTTTTTTGGTGCCGATGAATATGTTATTTTTGGCAGTGCATCTTTTTCTACCTGTGTTAGCTGTGGCTTTGAAAAAGGAGCTTTCCACAAAGATCGAAACAAGTTTCCTAGAGCAGTATCATCTTCCCCTTGCACCATTCTTGGCGAAACAGCCTGAAAAGTTGCCTCAAAATCTTGTTTTATTTTTGGATTATTTAGACTACCATCTGTTTTTATAAATTCTGGACCAAACGCATATTTGATTTGCGCGTGAATATCCTCTTCCTTTTTTCTTGTCGGGTCTACGACCCTAGCTACAGCCTCCATCATTCCGGGTGCTTCAAACTTACTACCGAACGTAGAAATAATACGTAACTGATTGTATATATCACCTCCAAGTTGTTTCCTTAGATGTTTATCATTGCCCGGCTGTATATTATAAGCCTGAAAAAGTTGAACCGCAAATTGTACTGTCTTTACATCCTTAGACCCGCTGAGTACCGCTTGCGACATGGCTTTCACATAAGAATCAGGAATCCCCAAGTAACCATGCCTTATTACATTGTCTATATCTGAAGTATCGACACCGCCCTTATTTAAAACAGCCATAACATACTTGCCATTATCCGATGAGGGGAGCATTGAAGTCTCACTTGCATACGCCGCTATCATTGGTGCCATTTTTTTTAGATCCGTTCTAGCTTTGGTTGCGGCTGTTATTAAACCCTTACTTAAAGCCCTTAAATGACGAAGTTGTTGATCTGGTTGAGGTGAATCAACTACTTCGGCGATAAGTTTAGTACCATCAAGACCTAATTGTTTAGCCGCTGTAAGAGTTTGTCCTTTTAAAAGGTCAAAAATCTTTAGCGTTGTATCGTCTTTAACGTTATTCATTGCATGTTGGAACGTTGACTTAACTAATCTAAATTCAACCTGGGGATCTTTGATTGCGCGCGATGGGTCAATAATGGCTTTACCTTTTTCATCGAACTCTCCAGTAAATCCCGCAAGAAGATTCTGAAGATTCCTATACACTTCAGGATATTTAACAAGTTCCCTAGATAGAACTAAAGTAGCATCTTTGTGGAGTAACTTAGTTTCCAAATCTTTAGAATCTCTTTCTGCTCTTTTCCCATCGGTATACCTTTTTTCTGAACGAGCGCGTACTTCTCTAACAGTAGTCTGTAAAAGACGTAGTCTATCTTTTGGTTTTGTATTTTCCCAAGCTTCAGTACCTATATTCCTTATTAATAGATTCATTCCAGCCCTCTCTTCACGATTTGCAGATCCCCACACCATACTAGTCATTGCTATACTAATTGTTCCTTTTGTAACTTCATCTTCTGCATCGTTTACCTTTTTTTCAAAAGCAATGTATGTCCTTAAATAATTAATAAGATTATCTTTTTCCCTTTTTGGCATTTCTGTAAGAAATTCACTGTACCTTTTCGATTTTTTATTAAATAATTCTCCTGTTCCAGATACAAGATCACGTATCACTTCACTTCTTTCAACATCATCAAGATCTCTGAACCCAACAAACATCCGCATTCCTTTGTGTTGGCGGGATAAAGACTCTAGTCGCGATTTTACATTGTCAGATCCTATGTGTGGCCTGAGTTTCTTTATAGTATCTACAAGTCTATCCACCGTTTCTCTTTGAGCTTCTGTTCCTTCTTGATCCGTTATAATCCCATTCTTTGCTTCAGAATCCAATTGAGAGATTATGGTATTTGAACTATCAACAAACTGACGGTTTGTTCTGCTTTGATGTTTATTAGTTAAAGATGCGTAGTGCTGTCGTTTCCTCTCACCTCCAGCTTTAGCAACAGCTATTCTTACAGAAGGGTCAACAACATCAGTAGTTGCTTTCAAATACTCGCTAGCTTGAGCTTCAAAAACTTCAGGCTCAAATTGATTGTCTATTGCTAGTTGTTGTAATTTCTTTGAGACATCAAGTGTTATATCATTTTTATACTTATTTAAAACAGTTGCCCTGTAAACCTGATCGTAGATCCGATCACTTTCAGGCAGATCATCTGGTGAAATAGTTTGACCGCTTTCGTCCCGTAATAATTCTACTTCAGCGGCACGTTCCTCTCCTTCTTTAGTAGCTACTTCGGCTCCTTTCTTATAGGCCATATTTCCTATAGTGCTCATAACTCTAGCCGCACCTAACATGCTTTGAGCACCAATTTGTCCTGCTTTTATAATACCTGCGGTATTAACGGAGCTAACAGGCTGTACAGTTACTTTGCTTGCATATGGTTTAATAGCCATTATGCTGTCTCCTTTGTGGTATTTTTCTTTTTAGGTACAGTAATTTTATGCGCTTGATATGCGCCCATCATCATTGTTCCTGCTGGCTGAAGCCATGCTGTTCTACCCATAGACCTAAATGCATCACCTTCAATCTTAGCTAAATCTGAAGTATTTTTAAAATTATCTGCTTTATGCTTTCCTAAAAGACGTATCCTATCTATATCCCCTCTCTGTTCGGACCTACTTTCACCCTCGATTGCTAGAAAAGAAGGACTATCATAAGGATCGTAACCAACAGAGTTAAGATTTGAGGACATAAGTCTATTGTATTCTTGAATACGATCTACCTCTTGGTCTAACGCTTGTAGCTCTGCCATACTTTTATTCGTTTGTGCTGTCTCTGCTTTAATCCTACTTGCTTGTGCACCAGCTTTTGCTTGTCTTGTTGTTGCTGAGTACTGTGCCGCCGCGCTTGCCGCACTTGCCGCCAGTACTACTAAATCCCAACTCATGCTAGTATCTCCTTCCAAATACTAAGTACTGTCCCTTTTAAAGGAGCTGTCTGAGTTATAGTAACTTGGGCATCCCGTGACCAACCTCCACCATAGAATTGATAAGTACCTGTAACTGCCGCAGGACTAGTGCTTAGATCATCGTCTACCTGACGAATTAAGAACTCCTGATTGTTTACAGCAAAATTAGCTGTATCATAAACTTCAATAATAATTTCACCAACCATCTTTTGAGAACCACGTTTACTGCCGCTTGGCCCTTCTATGTTAGCTGGCATATCAATTATTGTCCGTGTAAAATTTAATCCCGCAACTGGGGCTGAACCCGCTTCATTAAGAGTAATACGCCCACTACCAGAAACTGAGAAGTCTCCGTGATAAATGTTGCTGTCTACACAAGAAACACTTGAGGCGACAAGGTGAGATAACCCCTGCCATATATTTCCAGAGACGTTGCTTAATGTTGCAGAGCAATCCACAGTCTTTAAAAAGTTAAACTTCTCAAGATAGTAAACAACTGAACTGTTAACAGTACGTTTTACTGAAACAAAAATTTCACCATTCAGTTCAGTAACACTTTCAAAATTCCCAGTAGTTTTCCAAGGAAACCATGCCGCAATTTTTTCGGATCGAACAGAATGATAGATAGACATGCTACCATCTGCATTAACAATAACATTAAACTGCTCTGGTCCAGTGCTGTTACCATAGAAAACATCTTGGTCCTGAACATCGTTAATCATATCATTCGATACTAAACTAATCGGTTCCGCACCATATGCTTGTTGCAAATCATTCCAAAGCAGTTCTCTAACGACTTTACCAGTATCCTGTACAAAGAGCGTAGCGCTGTCATACCGTTTCGGTGTGGCTTGAGCGCACCCATAGGGTACAGTAAAGCGAGGATTGAAGTTAGAGGGGCTTACAGGGGTCGTATTAGACTCTTGTACGTAGTAAACGCCGCTATCTGTAAATACTATTAAATGTCTGCCTGAGTGGAGATGGAGGATCTCAGACACACTATCAGAGCCTAGAGGCGCTTGAATACTTTCTGCATCAATCCCTGTACCAACATCAAAGTTAAAGAACGCATTTGTTTTAGAAGAAAATAAATGAGACGGTAAGTCCCTGGAGCCACCAAACCAAAGCCTACGAGCATGGAACGCACATGATTTAGCATAACCATTTGCCGCTGAAAATACATTTTCATCCCAATCAATAGTAGCCGCTGTACCTGAAAAAGCTTCTCTAATAGTAACAGTAAGATGCGTGCTATCAACAAACGCTGTCACATCACATTCTTTACCGCTATATCTTAGAATCGATCCTACATGAGCTGAAACAAATACTGCGCTAGAAGCGGTTAATGTTCTTCCTGTACCTACAGTTGATGCACTAGCCGCAAGTGTTACATCAGAACTCGCAAATTTATAGAAGGGGTGGTATCTAGGATAGCCGGAACTATGAGTCTCAAATGCGTAAGCGGCAATGGTAAAAGAGCTAGCTCCTGTACGCAAGAGCTTTTGCATAGCAAAATCTTCATGGGCAATAATAGTTGTATCACCTGCTGACGTAAGTCGCATTTCCCACATGGTAGTAGCAGTCCACGGTTGAGAAGTAAGTGTCTGCAATAAAGCCCCTGCTTTACTAAATATCTTTAACTGGGCATTAGAAAATGCAAATATATAAAGCTGTGTCTCATTAAACCTTAGTTTTTCTAAGCGAGTGTGGCCTGTCAGGGTTGCTAGGTAATCTGTCCCCGGACGGCGACGAACACCACCTTGAACTAAAGGAGAGTTATTAAGCAAGTTCTCTCCCGAATTATTGTAAACCCCGACATCTGATCGAGACATCATACGGGGATCAAGCTGACCGGAAGAAAAATTTGTTTGGAATGTTGTTGCTCTTAAAGGCACAATCTACCTCCGGGCAATAATAAAACGGCTAGTTGTAATAGCGTGGGTCGTATCGGATTGACCATCTTGACTTCTCGCTTTACGTAATGCGTACTCTGCTTTTTGTTGAAAAGTATCTGCCATATCTGGCTTACCTGCAACAGACATAGCAAAAATACTTGCTAATTTTAATTCTGCCGCAAACCTAAAATATGGGGGCCAATCTTGTTCAAGTGCCCTAAAGATATAATTCATTGTAAGGATATTGTTTTCATCATAGTTACAATAAATCTTGTCTGCATAGACTTCGTAATCAATATCAGTGTCATTAACAGTAACCCTGCGTATCAAAAGAGCTTCAGTAGGCTTTTGCCAAGCATCAGACCAAATTGATTCTGGGGTATCAGATAAATGAGATAAGTCGCCTTGCGTTGTAGCAAAAGACCATGGCGTATCTGTTAAGATATCTTCTATTGCTTCATCGTAAATATGTTCAGCAACAATAGCTCCTCGACTACTACCGTCAAAAGCGGCAATAGGATCAGCTCCGATAAGAACTAATCCTTTTGAGGCAACTGCAACGTCTGTGGTCGCTACACTCATTTAAATACTTTCAGGAATAGGTGGGACTTAGGGAGAAACCAGAAAAAACCCTTCGCCCCACCACACTCCGGCGTGGAGTTATTAGTCTGAGTCAGTAACAACAATTGCAGTACCGTTAGATACGTCAACCACTGTTCCAGTATTAGACAAAACCCACATCAGTGTTCCAGCAGTTACAGAAGTAGGGACAGCAACTGTGCCACCAACTTGCTGTTGTATTATTAAATCACCAACATTCAGAAAATCTACTGCGCTGTTGAAATAAGCCGCTGAGTTAATTGTTGCCGCCGTGTCGAGAGAACGGTAAAAATAAACATTAGCACCTCCTCCTGAAGACATTTTGACAAGTCCGTCTGCGCTATAAGCCATCGTTCAAATACTCCTTTATCACGCGCTGTTATAAAGACGCTCAATGCAACCCGTATCATCGATAAGGCCAGCACCATGCGACATTTTAGCCAGCACTTGATTAGAATCATACTCAGCAAGATAATCTATTCGCTGTGAGTAATCCTGACCGATTGCATGACCGACTGAGGAACGATGGTAGAAGAAATTCTTAGCATCGTTAGAGCCATCAACAGGTAAGTTCTCATGTGGGAACCAATTAAAGCCCAACCACTTCTTAGCTGTAACGCCTTCAAACCAAAGCTGTTCACTCTGAACATAATCTGCATTTGAAAATTCATCAAGATCAAGCAGATCGCCCCAAGCTTCCCAACAAACACAAGCATAAAGCTCGCCATCAAAAGGAATAGAAGCATTACCAAAATCTTCCATAACTCCGATTGCTGTTGCCGCCGCAGAAAATGTTTCTGCAGAAGTAACATTGTTGCTGTTAGCTGAAGCATCCATAGCTGTTAGGATAATAGTATCAGTATCCTTACCCATAGCCGCCGCAATATTCTTAGCTTGAACACCACGTTCGTCATGTTGGATTTTAAGCTCGTCAAGATCGTCTATCATCACGGATGCATAACGGTCTTGTAGAGTTACTTCAACAGGCGCATGAGAAGCTTCAGAACGAGGAACCTTGCCGTTTCGGGCTTTAGTTCCAACGTCTACGTTTCCAATTACCTGAAATGTAGTAGATTCACCAGCGATACCAGCTTTAGTACGGATGGTGTTACGCAGTTTAGAACCCATTTGTTGGTATTCCATATGCGCTTCAGATTCAAATTGCTTTACAAATGAATCATTGATGTCAGGAAAAGACATACTTTCCTCCAAATCGTTGAACACAAGAGTTAAAATTAAAATCGGGTGTCGTCGGATTCGTAGGTCGGGTATCCTTACTAGGGCCGCATTCCGAAACTTCGGGCCGAGGGTAACAATAAAAAAATGACCTGCCTAGCCCGACAGGTCAACGCACAAAATAAAAATGTGCAAGTTTACACAGGGAGGTTAAAGACTAACCACGCCGCACTGGTTTCTTCTTACCAATTTTTTTTACACCTTTTTTAGGCGGCCTTCCTTTAACTTTTCCGTACGTTCCTTTACCTTGTGGCATTTTACTCTCCTTACCATTTAACTTTATTTGACCAATAAGCCGCTGACATTTTTCCTTTAGAAATGTTTTGAGCATGTCTAGCTTTAAACGAACTTCTTCTATTTTTATCTTTAGTAGTTTTAGGGCTAGAACCTGCACCACTCACTCCTTGTTGTCCGAATCTTATTAATTTAATTTTATCACCATCTTTAGCCACAACCGCATGAGATTTTGTTTTGTGTTTAGGAGTTCTTTTTGGCTTATTAATACCAGAAAATTTTTCTCCTCCTCGTTCTATTGCAGTCATCTAACTAGCCAAAGCTGTAAACCCAGCCTCAACGCGCTTAACAAAACCGTCTTCACGATGTCTTGGGTCACGGTAGCGTGGGTCTTTTTGCATAGTTTGAAGCTCTTCTAATGTTAAAGCTCCTTGATGTTTTTCATCTCCACCGTCAAGAGTAGCACCGGAAGTCTTATCTATTAGCTCTTCCATAGCCATAATAAATTCTCCTGAAATAGACTGACCAACAACAGCGTTGTAAGCGTTTTCAGAAAGATTTGCTTTTGACCACATATCTACACGCTCAATTCTAGCGCCAGAATTTTCACCAAGTTTAGCAATTTCTGCTTTTTTATCTGGCATCATTGCAAGTTCGTTAGCGACATAAAGATTAACAACTTGATTGTATTGAGATGGACTTAGACCGATATCGTGAGCCAAAACACCAAACTCTTTTAGTTGAGGGTTGTCTTTATTGAGATTAAATTTTTTACCTTCTGGTACTAGTTCTGTACTTGGCTCAAACACATACTCTTCAGCAGTCTTTGGCACATCTTTACGACTATCTTTCTGTATCTTTGAAGAAATTTCTGCTGTTAAGTCTTCGTGTTTTTTGCCGAAAGCACTGGCAATTTCATTGTAACCTTTACTTAGTTTCTCAACATCAGTTTCACCACGTTCAGCATTCCAATACTTTTCAGGAACATACTCAGGACGTGATGCTGTCTCTGTATCAACTTCTTTAGTTTCAGTCTCGACTGCTGGATTAGTTTCCTCTACAGCCTCGATCATACTTGCACTATCTTCACTCATCGCCGGAACCCTTTCCTAATTCTACACGCTTCTCGATTTCAGCAACTATAAACCGTTGCCCTTCCATATGCATAAGAGTGTCGGGTGTAATGCCCGGGCCTCCTATACTATAGATACTGATTTGTTTAAGATGATTTAAGACAGCTTTACCCGGACCAGTAGTAAATGCGGCTCTAAATAATTTATTCAACTTAACAGTTTCTTGACTCACTTCACGCCGTGGCTTCATTAAGGCATCAACTCCTTCATTTGTGACATCACATCACCAGCACTAGCCCCGCCTTGTCCTGCCATTTCACCTGTCTGTTGAGCAAGCTCTTGAGCTTTTTCTTCTGACATCAAGATAGCAGGATCGACTTCGTACCAAGGCGCAAGTTTCTCTGAGAATTTCCTTGGGTCTACAATAGTCTGAACAGTTGCAGGGCCAAACAATTCTCCGATTGTACGCACATAGTTAATGTGCTGTGAGATATCTTCATTGCGTTGTGCCCTCATCATGGGGGAGACAGCGCGAATCCGAATTTCTCGCCCGTCTATTTGTGGGAGACTGATGCGACCCTGCTTTTTTAATATGTACAGGACTCTTTTCATTAAAGGCAAAACAAGCTCAGCTTGTAGTCTGCCATAAGTACTGCCTAATTGCCTAGATAACTCTCCCATTCTTTCAGCTACCTCAGTAGCAGAGATAGGGGTGCCTTCTCTCCGACCTAATGTTTCGTTATACAACGCTCTATTAATATTATGACGCATATCATTAAGAACTAATTGGGCTACATCAAAAGACCCTGGGAATTGCAAAGGCTCAAGCCCACGGCTACCAGCAGACCGAGGAATAACTGTTCCGGGGATCAAACGAATGTTAGCAGGGTTAAGAACGCCGTCATCATCACCTTGCCATACACCAGAAACAGCAAGTTCGGCATTCTCTAAGATTAATTGGACTGTAAGATTGCATGTTTTGATTGCAGACAAGCCATTAAAGATTGGCCCCCTACCGTATATTTCTCCTGCTGTCTTAGCCCAGCGAAAACTAACCCAAGGATTAGAACCAATCCCTGTATAAGTTTCACTGTGAATTTTATGCTCGCCAGACTTTAGATAAACACAGTAATGATGAGTTTCGTCTATTTCACTCCAATCCCTAGAGCAGACTTCTGACACAGTAATTTCTTTATGAGGCTCCTTTGCAATTACTTCGCGAAGTTCTCTGTTAAGATTACCTTCAGGCCATATAGTCATAATATTATCGGCTCGAACTACTCTTTTTCTGTATTGCGCCCCAATAGAATCATATGGACCCCTCTCTAAAGCTACATGACTTAGGGGGACAGCACTAAATTTAAGGGGATTAATAGCATCTCCCTCTTCTATTGTCATATTACCTGTACCGATAGCTACATCGAGCATAGCTTCGTGAACTTCTTGACTAAAATTGGAATTATTAATGACATCAAAAGCGTAATCAGTTACTTCGTCTAGTTCACCTTGTAGCTGAGCTATTTGTTTTTCATCAAGCTCTCCCATTACTTCGGGTGCTGGTTCTAGTCTAGTCCACCGTGAGTTATTAGGGACAATACCTTGCACCATACGGGAAGCAAATTCCTGAGTACCAACAATAGCAGTCTCGTCAAAGATTAGTTCGTCAGCACGTTGTCCGGGTGATAGATTTGTGAAGCCATTATGACCGGGCATACAATAATCGTAACAGTCCCCCCATATTGGCTCCCAGTTACGCCTTAATCCAAGGGCACGCTCCTCCCCTTCTATCATTTCTCTAATTGTTTTCATTGCCATTAGATATAACCTCTACGACCGTTAGTGAATAAAGAATTATTCCCTGATCTGAAGTTCCTTTGGGAAACAAGGGCATCCTCTTCGTCATCTTTTAGGGTTATGTTATCTTGAGGCATGTAACCTCTAGGATCTACAGCACCACGTCCTGATGCGCCGGGTATAAATCTAGGCTCATCTTCTTCCCCTAAATTAATATCATCGGGAGGACTTACGGGTTCTTGTGGCGTACTATATTTAATTGACCCATCAGCATTTCTTGGAGCGCCACGATCAAATCCACCCATTAAACCATTATTTTCAGGTTCTATATTATCGGTTCCTCTTTCATCAGGTCTAGTACTAAGAGCCATAGGACTGCTATCAATTGCTTTTGCTACAGGAACAGAACTAGCAATTCCAGATTTAAAGCCAACTCCTTTTTCGTCAACTGTGATTTGTGGGTTAACTCCTAAAGCCCCTGCAAGTGTTTCAGCGGCCAAGCTTAAACCTTTGCCCACTACGAAAGGCGCACCAAGTTTTGCCATTGCGCCACCCATAAGCAAACCCGGAATGCTAAAACTCGCAGAATTCATATCTATAAAACTTCCCGGGACAACTCCACCCTGAAGATTATTGTATCCTCTACCAGTATTTTGTTCGTCACTGACACCGGGAATTACGTTATCAAAACGCTCTTCAGTATTAGTACCCATCCGATCGCTCTCTTCGCGAGCGGCTGACATGCGACTCATGTTTTCAATAGCCTGATCCGAAGTGCCAGAACCTTTACCTGTCCACTGGTTCATCGCATTATTATAAGTGCGCCCAACATCGGCACTCATAGGATTTAATCCGCCAGAAGTTGTTTGCCCGTACGTGCCGTAAGGTCTGTCTGTTGTTATAGTGTTTGGATCTGGATCACCCCAGCCTTCTTCGCCCGGACGGGTTGTGTAAGCGGAGTTGCTACCATCATCGTCGTCTGATCCTGAATCTCCACCCATTGGATTACACCTTTGTACCTAGTTTATTTTTATCATCGTCATAACCACGATACCCACCAGACATTAAAGACTTAGACCCACGCATTCGTTTTGATCTAGCAAATTCTTCTTCTTTTTTTGCATCTGAAGCGGCCTCTATACGTTTCTTGTCTTCAGCTTTTAACCTGGCTATCTCAGGGTCTTTTACTGGTGCCGCTTCTCTTTCGTCACTTCCAAACCAATCCATTATTTATTCTCCTGCTCGAACATGACTGACCCACCGCGTTTTCTCAACGCACAGAATAATTGATAAGGAGTTACAGCCGGGCAATACTGCAATCCAAGCAAGTGTTTTGCCCAAGTAACACAGTAGATGGGCAATCTGAAATTAAAAGCAATACCATTACTATACTTAGACTCATAAGAAACCATCCCACCGTTTTGAGAGGCTTGATGGAATAACGCCTCAACCTTCTCTCCCCGTAGTACCTCGATATGAAGACGAATCCCAAGCCACTCACAAAGTATCCAACAGTCCATAAAAGGATCATACCGCATAGCGTATACGTGCTGATATCCATCTCTACACACCCACCTCCAAGGTAACGGGAGCGGTCTCATTGAATTGCGAAACCCTACATACCATATGTAGCCCTTAACCCTTTTCTCTGATTCCTCTGACGATTCCAAAAACTGATCTCCGGTTTAATGTTAGTTTGTTTCATCATTCGACCGCCGTGTAAAATGTTTTTACCTTCTCCTGCACCAATAGCCATGTACTGTAGTGCGTCATGTGGGTGCGAATACTTGTTTTTATTAGGCTTGTCTTCATAACGCGCATCACCAGAGACAGAAAGACGACGGTACTGGTACCCGGAACGGAAACCTTGACGCAATGTCTTACAACTAGGGTCAAGAAGTAGCCCCGGCTGACCATCAACCATACGATTTAACATACCCTCAACCGCTTCGATCCTTACAACAGGATCATTGGTATTGGTGGGCAGGGCAACGATGCCATTGGCACGCAAAATTTGAAAGGGTGTGGTTTCGTCCGTTTGGGCACGCTGATCCCCAGCAGGATCACCATAGAAATTAAAGCGATCAGGCCCAAAACCCGGAAAATGTCTTTTAATTTCATACTTTAGAGTCTCCGCAAACCGAACTGTGCCCATATCAGTGGTCACTAGCTCTCTTAATATGTTCCATCTACCGTCTGGTCTGCGCTGTCCAAAGATTGCCGCCGGGGTAAGGCCAAAGTCGATGCCAATAAAGATGTCTAGGCTTTCAATTGGTATTAAACTCTCAGTCGCAACGTGCACTTCATCGTTAAATGTAGGATATACACGCCTTCCCTCATCAATAGTACCCAATCTATTCATCACATACACATCAATCCAGCTTTTAGTCTTACCTTTAATGATGTTGTTGTAGTATTCAGGGGTCAAGTTGCCAGTATTCTCTGAGTCAGGGTTCATTGAGTAGCTTAGAATAGCCTTTCCAGTACTATCAAAGTTCTCAACCATACCTGCTGGCTGGGTAAAGAACTTCCAGTTGTCTGGTTTCTGCAACATGGTCGCTTCTTCTCTAGGAATGTAGTCTGGTATAGGACTTTCACCTGCCATGATAGGCCACCAATGGTCATCAGAGGGTGCATTGGTATCTGCTATTACACCATACCATGTTGGACCCCCATCTTTCATAGAAGGATAGCGCCCACACCGCATAGTACAGCCATCAACAACTGATTTGCTAATTTCTCTAGCCTCATTGATCCATACACCTGTTAGATCCAGCGAAAGAAGCTTGTCTACATCGTCAGGACGATCTAACGCTAGGAATATAACCTCACACTCCACATCACCTATCTTTAGGCTATGGGTAAACGGTACAGACCAGTTGAACTTACCGAAAATTTTTTCAGGAAACCACTCAAGCCAAGTCTTTACGGTAGTTGTTTTTAACTGCGGATTAGTGTTTCTTATTATTGCGAATCGGGTGCGTTTGATTCCATCTTGTCCTGCAATTTGTTGAGACGCTCGACGGAATATCTCGACACAGCAAGCAGACGAGGTACCACTACCCACAGGACCGCGTATACCACGGAAGTAGCTTTCATCTTTAAGGAATGTTTTAAGGACTTCCCCCGCTGGTTTATAAGTAAATTCATAATTCACTCCACTAGACCTTTATCAACGGCCTGTTGTATTGTTTGCTCCCTAACCTTAGGGCCAACGGACTCTATCCATCTATCAAGCTCCCAATCCGAAACCTCATGCCGCTTAGTGCGGACTTTAAACATTTGACGAAGTACCTTTCGGAGCCTCGTCAAGTCCTCATGCCGGAGTTCTGAGCAGAAGCTCATTATTTTTTCTTTAGGGCTTTGATTTTCGGAGCAACAACAGCCTTGTCTACAATACCAACAGCTTTGCTAAGTGCCTTATTAGCCTTCCCACGGCCATCGTCTAAAGTTTTGTGAGCATCGTTAACGGTAGCTTCAAAATCATTAACTAGTCCCTCTAATTTGGCACCCTGGGCAGACCCATCAATAGAACGGTGTAGGCGTTTGCTTAGTTTAATCATTCGCTTCTTCAAAGAACCAATATGCATTGTGTGTAACTCCATAAGTAAAAAATACATCGAGGGGTATTAATTACAGAACAAGGTATAAGCGTAAACGCACAGAATGTATTCAACCTATGAAGGAACATCCTAAGAAAAAAAATAATATTGAGATAATAAGGAACTTATGTTTCATGTAATTAGTATCCTGCGTTAGTGCGATTGCTTTTTTTTAAAATAATTGTGTGTAGTGGACATATACTCGCAAAGACACCGAGTTTTTAACCCCCCCCTACGCATATATACATACACCCACAGCCTATACTACCACATGAATTACACACCATCACTCGAGATCGATACGAATATGTACGTCACCTTGGATGCTATGTACACTACGATCCGGGGGCTTAAACCCAGTACGATCCAGTATGGAATCACTCGCTTGTAACTGTACGTACTCACTCTTCCCCTGCTTAGACAGCCGTATCAGTGTGTTGCTAGCTATTGCACTTGCTCTTGTTAGTCGTTCACCCACCTTCTGCTGTAGTAGCTCTTGAACGTAGGGATCATTCATGGCTTGTACTACCGAAGACCTGTTACAATTCAACGACCTAGCTGTTGCCGAGTGCCCATCACCTGTTGCGACAATGTGTTCGATCATCGATAGTCTCAACGCTGAGATATCCTTCTTTCTCAACTCCTTTGCTTCTGGCTTGGTGACGTATGTACCACTCATATTCCATAGTCCTTTCTATCGTGTCCTGTATGCACATCCCTTAGGGGATATATAAGGGGAATTTACCTAAACCTGTCAAGACAACTTCTGCTTTAACAGTAAACAGAGTTAGTGACTGCTGTCGCAGACTCCCTTGTTAGCAATCCGCGTCAACGCAATTAAGCAAACGATGTAGTATCGTTCACTGAATTACGATGCGCTAGAATTGCCTACTTTCAAGCGCTCAGTTATCGCGCTAGGCAGTGAGAAAGACACTGCCCCAGAGAAAGTATCGAGTATGCTGAACCCCCCTTCACTCGCTACCCGCTCATGAATAGTTTAGGAGCAAGCGCTCCAACGAGCAAAGCTCGAATTGAATCATCCTGTCGGATGATATTATCTCTCTCTGATTAGTGGAACCTGACATACCAAAATTGCCTGTATAGGAGAAGAAATAAAATCACGCACGAGTGCGTCCATGTTGGACTGCTAGCGCAGACTCTTTTTGTCCATGAAATAGAGTTCATGTCCAGACGAGCATGGCATAGATTTTTTTTCACCCGCCCAAGAGCGGCACATTCGTGTCCTAGACAGGCACCACAGCGCGCTTGTGCCTCACCTGATAATCCTGCGTTCCCACTACCCGCACACACTCATCCGAGAAACAACCGCATAACGGCGGTCGTCCCTCAATCGAGGTGCTCTGAGCGCACTGTTATTTCTGGCATGTCTGACCCCCCGAATCATCCCGAGATTAGCTTGGGAGTTTCAACTAACAATGGAGATTACAATGCGTATCAACATATGGTTCTTTCTAATAAACGTTTCTTTTTTCTTCTACAATTTCATCTTCATCTTAGCAAACTTAGGAGTATTATAATATGACTAACGAATTGGATCTACTTATACAGCACCATGAAGAACTGCTTGCGGAACGTGATACAGTACAACGTGAGCTGAACTACCTCATCATCTCATGGCGTGATGGGCTGACATCTATCGACGATGACCTTATGATCTCGGTCACTACCGAGCGTCTTGATTGGATCAGCCAATCAATTGCAGACATCGAGTATGAATTGCACGAATGTTCTGACAATGCGTGGGACAATCGTATGGTATATGGTGTTGCACGATGATGTGTGTGGGGAGTTTAGTAACGGGGTTACGTCCCCCCGACTCCCCGCTTCATGCCAGTGTGAGTGTCGGTGTACAACAACTAATTGCGGAGCCTCCGCTACGCCAGTGCCGCAACAAGTTGCGCGGCGCGCTGTCCCAATTAGATGTTGACACCGAGAGTCGCGCCGTAGCGGAGCAAGTGCTCCGTCACGGTTCGGCGCAACCACAACACTACTGGCAATTGCGGTCCATCGGGGGAACGCTTCCCCCGTTGAGAATAAACTCTGATCTTAAACTTTAACATATAGGAACTACATTATGACAAAATCAAATGGAACTACTGACGCATCTAACATGAACATTGTTAACTTAGATTTCACACCAATGCTTGATGCCAATGACATTGGTACCACGTCCGAGCGCGACAATGGGCAGACCAATCCTTACGCTCACGTTGGTTACTCAATTGTAATGACCAACCTGTTGCGTGGACTGTATGCCGCACAGCTCACAGCCAAGAATCACTATGACCGTACCGAGGAGCAAGAACGAGCACACCATGTCAAGCTTGGCGGCGACCGTGACATCATCGAGTCTGATGATATGGCTGACAACTTCCGCAAGCGCGTAGCTCAATCGAAGATCCAGTGGTACAACATCACGTGCATGGTTGATGAGATCCAGTCTAAATTCAAGGCAATCACGCATGAAGAAGCAGAGTCCTTTGCAACATGGCTGGCTAACAAAGAAGCATGGGCACGCGGCGAGCGCAAGCCCGTTGCAACCACTGTTGACCGTAAGAAAACCACTGCGCTTGCATCAATAGCTGATGAAATCAACGTCGCTTAACAACCTCCTAAACCTTGGGGCATCGAGGCTTAACCGCTTCGGTGTCCCCTTTTTTTTGCTCGAGCATAGAATCGTATGAAGGATACGATACATTAGTTACGTACACAAAGCATTGTGTACTCAGAAAACCACAGGAATAAGGACGGCTTACTGCCGAGCATTTATACACAGTAAACAACCACAGACGACAACAGAAACAACAACAACAACAGAAACAACAACAACAACAACAGAAACAACAACAACAACAGGGGTCTCCTTCAAAACTCGGAGGTGCAAATTCTGTCGTAACAGGAACCCTTCCCTTTTTATTTCTTATATGTTTGGAGAATTTCTATGTCAAAAATTCCTGAAACAAACTCAAAAGTTAGAGCACGTGCCTATGTCAAAGTAATTAATGAAGTAGCCATAAACTTCTACGACTTTGGATGGGATGGCTGGGTTGAAACATTAGATCCTGATGAGAAGATGTCTATAATAGCTGGTGCTATGACAGTTAGAGAAGCTGTCGTTATAGCACAAGATTGGGTTGTAAATTACACTGAGTCAGAAGCTATCGGTGCAGAAAACTCTGCGTTGTATGACACAGGTGACGAGAGTGCAGACAAAAGATACCAACACTACATCCAGAACTATAAGTCTAACCTATACATGAAAGAGTTTCAGAAGACACTGAGTGGACTGTTACCTTACGATCTCCTTGTCTTTGAAAAAGAAACTGAAGGTTGAGTAGCCTGGAATCTTGGTCTGACTTTGAACTATGGATAGCATTAGGCTCCGCTATTATATCGTGGGTAGGTATGTCTTACTACATAACCAAAGGAGAATAACTTGAAAGAACTATACGAAGAAGTAACTACATTTATTATCGACAGGCTATTACAAATAGAAGAGACAGGTGATAGCGAACGTTGGTTGACACCTTGGAAAGGTACCGATGTTGGTGTCTTCCCTATTAATATGTTCACCAACGCACACTACACAGGCATCAATGTACTTCTGTGTTGGATGGCATCGATGCATCGTGGTTTCCCTTGTAATAAATGGATGACCTTCAAACAAATGTTACAGTATGGTGCGGATAATAACATAGAGCTATCAGTTAAAGGTGAGAAAGGCACCAAACTTATCCGTGTCATAGAGTTTAAACCAAAGGACTCTAAGCCTGATGATCCATATCTCAAAAGATCCAGATCATTTACTGTATTTAATGCCTCTCAAATAGCGGGGCTTACAGACTACTTAGATTTTTCTACTGATACACTGACCCCTATCACACACGAGTACGCTCACACCTTCGCAAAAGCTACGCAAGCAGACATCAGGGATCATCCTAACCAAGCGTTCTATGCAACACATGAAGATTACATTGGCCGACCACCTCTTGATTCATTTCTAAGTGAAGAGTTATATATTGCTACACTATTCCATGAGCTTGGGCATTGGACCGGGCACAAGTCACGACTTGATAGAGACCAGACAGGTACAAAGCGTAGCAAAGAGTATGCATACGAAGAGTTAGTAGCTGAAATTACTAGCGCTTTCTTTGCCCAACACTTTGGACTTGACGGTAAGCTACAACATGCTGAGTATCTCCATCACTATATTAATATACTCAAGTCTGACTCCACCATTATCAAGACAGCATCAGCAGATGCACAAAAAGCCTATGAACATCTTCATAGTCTTCAACCTACTGCCTTAGATATAGCAGTGTAATTATAAAGGAGTAACTTATGATTAACGAACAAGAGTACTGGTCACCTCAACAAGAGACTGCGCTTGCTAATCTAATAGACCATTTGAACCATTGGAATAATAGACTTAGTGCCTTCATTAAAGAAGGTAAAACATTAGAGGCTTCTAATGCTAAGCAGACTATTGCATGTATTGAACTTGAACTTAATAGAGTAGCGAACACAGCATGAATGAATTAACAGACACAACATCTGATGAGGTGCTGAAAGAAAACCAGCACAAGTATTTAAAAATGATAGAGGATAATGCTTATGAACCTGAAACAAACTGATGATCTTACTACAGCACAACGAACTAAACTACGTGAGAAATGGAGACAAGCACACACTGAAGGGCTTAGTTTTTATGGCTTCTTGAACAAGGTTAACCCTGAAATTCAAGGTGCTGTTACTGTTGAGTGGTGTGGTATGGTACTATGTATCGAAACAGATGGACACTGCCACACTTAATGTTAGAAATAATAATACAGTTACTGATACACATACTGCTAGGGTAAATGTTTCTCTATGAAATGGTCAGCTAAAAATAATTGAGGGCCAGATGCTATGACACACACCTCATTGTCTACACTAGTACGTGCTATTAACATCCATTTTAAATTACTGTCTCGATACACTTCAATGACATGACCAGACCTATCCATTGTACCAAGTAAGAATACTTTTTGTTCGTTAACTAATAAATCTTTAAACAGTTCTGTATCTAAACACATCATCTCTAAAGATCGTGACTCTAAACCCTGAGCTTTGTTAGTGTATAAAAATATCCATGCTATAAACAAGCAGGTGAAAACTATTAATACATTCTTAACTGTGTTCATCAATTTGTTTTAACCAATAGCTTTTAATATCTTCGCGTGACATCTGTGTAAACATGCGCTCACGCTGTCGAACAGGGTCATCAAATCTTTTAGCATGACCATGAACTACTGACATATAGTTAGAGTTAACTCCTTTACCTGCGTGCTTTAATATCTTACTCATCCTGTTCATCTCTATGCCTTTCAATTAATACAGATAATGATGGGTGTCTCATTATCTCTTGAAGAAGACTGAACTCCATGACAACCAAAGGTTCTTTCCTGTCTTCAATAAGGAACAACAACTCATGGTCTCCCAAATATTTTTGAACCATCTTCCAAAAAACATTAGATGTCTTTCTGCATTTGACTTCGGCAGTAAGTGTTCGGTTAAACAATCCTTTAATATGAAGGTCACCACTGTACTCACCACCCAAAGCGCCAGACAAAGGTACGCGAGAACACACCAAACCCATCTCATTAAACCTGTCACGTATTTTATACTCAGCCCTATCACCTTTCTGTTTAGACTTGCTAGTCATCAAGATCCTCCAATGGTATTAAGTCTATAGTGCAAGCTAAACAATCTATCCATCTACCAAGAGAAGAAGCATGAGGTGTTCTAATCCCAGCCTCCCACTTACCACACAATCCATAGGTTGTATTAAGTAGGTCATCTACATCTGCTTGAGTAAGACCCAATTCATTTCGGCGATCAACTAATTTTTCTATAATCAATGTAGTAGAAAATAATTCTTCTTCATCAATTGCTCTCATATCAGCAAGCCATACTTGTAATTTGGTCATAGACTAATCGTGCCGATCTATCACTAGGTGCAGTAGTTCTATTCATCCACCTATAATAAGTAGAGTCAGGCAACCCCGCGTTAAGACACGCATGTTTCAATGGGACATTGCATTGTAATGCGTGAGTTTGTAATTGTTCTAAGTAACAGAAAAAATGTTTCATGCAAACAAGCTACTGCACTTACGCTATTCTAACAAGACAACTAATAAAACTAAATAGTATATTATTTAAACCTCCGAACGCGGCGGCTTCACGGCCAGAGCCGCCGGATTCGGAGGTTTAATTAAACTTGTAACTTGCACTAATGCAGGTTACTATAACATTTAACTTGGGAGATACAGTATGAGTTTAGTAGACGCTTTACCAATTTTAGACATCGAGCAGACAGTACGTACTGCTGACATTAAGCATAAAAGAATGGAGACTTGTTTTAAAATACTCGATAGATTGCATGACCATGCTGAAGACCAGCTTGTTGGTGAGCCAATGCACACACAGCTTCATCTCATTGAAAATCTTAGAGCTGACATCCTTATGTTGGGAGCTACTTAATGAACAAACCTCCAGAGTCTAACTCGTTCAGTGATGAACAGATATCTAACCGTCGCAAAACTATTGGTGCTTCAGAGATAGGAAGAATCATGGATGGTAAATGGTTAGAAGTATACGAACAGAAGTTAAACCTTGTACCTCCTGTAGATTTAAGCACTAAGTTTGTAGTCCAGCTTGGCATACAAACAGAACCATTCAATATAGCATGGAGAATGTACTCTGACCCTGAGTACTTTACTGAATCAGATCGTAGACTAAACCAAGGGCCAGTAAATAAACAATCCCTCGCCACCTACATACACCCTAAGTATAAGTTCTTATCTGCTACACCAGATGCATGGTGCACTGTACATGATGAGCCGGGTGTCATGGATTGCAAACACACCAACCCTTATGCGTATGGAAATTATGATAAGCCAGAAGATAGAGTACTCGACACATACAAGTGGCAGATGCAACAGCAGATGATGTGCACTGATACCAGGGTATCTATAATCTCTCCTATCTATGGCAATACAATAGGTGATGCTATTATATACCATGAAAACAAAGCCTTACAGAAACAGATCATCAAAGAATCATCTGCTTTTTGGGAGCACGTTAAACTAAAGCTACCTCCTTTAGATTCAGGTGGAGTTAAGAGTGAGAAACTAAAGGTTGATACATATAGATCCATCGATGAAGAAGAAGTAGATGCTAGTAACTATGGATCAGAATGGAACGAGCTATCAGAGATGTGGTTAGACACAATCAAATCAAAGAAAGAGAATGAGTCTGCAACTAAACAGTTAAAGAAAATTGTACCTGATGATGCTCGATCTGTAACAGCTAACGGCATAAGAATATCCCGATCAAAGAACGACGCATTAAAAATTTCTCCAACATAATATAGAAAGGTATTAATATGTTTACTCACAAGTATCGTATATTTGAAAGAGTTAGAAATGGATCAAAGGTTCTTTGGTTCGACCAAGAACTTGGAAGATTCTATCGAACACTAGCTGGCGCTAAAGAATATTTAGTATCAGCAAGATTTGATAACCCTAAAAAAGTAGGAAAAAAATTCATACCTTTAGGTGATGGTATATGGAGACAACAAACAATTGCTGAAATGAAAGCAGATCATGAGCAACCTTAAAGAACAGTGGTGGAAATTTCATAAAGATAATCCTCATGTCTACGAACTGTTCAGTAGCTACGCATTCAAAGCTATTAACACTGGGCGCAAGCACTACTCCTCTCGTACTATAATAGAATTAATCCGTTGGCATAACGACATTGAAACTAACGACCAAGACTTTAAGATCAATGACCATGTTGTGCCTTACTATGCCAGATTGTTTATGCATCTTAATCCAGAACATGAAGGCTTCTTTGAACTACGACAACTACGAAACTAGAAAGGAAATGCTATGGCTTCTTTAGACTCTAAGCATATGTCACTATGGAATCAGGTCTGCGTTACTGATCCTAATAGTACTAAGAAAGTTAACCAACGCGGTGGCTTCACAGCCATAGATCAGATGTCGCAGGTGCAGAAAGCTACCGAAGTATTCGGACCTTGCGGTACTGGATGGGGATACAGCTACACTCTTATCTTCCCTTCAAACGATACTATCATTGCTGATGTTGAACTATGGCATGGTAGTAGAGAACAAACTGTTCGTCAGTGCGGACAAAAATCTTTAGGTACTGGACGAGTAGATGAAGACGCGGCTAAGAAAGCTGTGACTGATGGTGTAACAAAATGCTTGAGCTTACTTGGGTTCAATGCTGATGTGTTCCTTGGTAAATTCGATGACAACAAATACATACAACAAGTAACAAAAGAATTTGCACCTAAAGTACCAGAGATTAGCAAAGCTTTAGTCACAGAACTGCATGAATTAGTGGCTGAGTTTGACGACGCTGATGACCAAGCTCAAGTAGACGTACTAATTGTTAAGAGTAAAACACTAGCTGTTAAACTTGAGCCGTATGCTGAACAAACCAACGAACTAAGACGAGCCTATTCAGGCGCGAAACAAAGAGTCATTAATAATGATGACTCCACACCACAACCTACATAAGGAGATACAGTATGGGTTTAAAATATATCAAAGATGTTGTTGCTACTACTGGCAAGTACATCAATGCACAAGGCGAGAGCAAGAATAGTTACCAGACCTGCGGTAAAATGTTTGAGCGTGACGACCAATCTATTTGCATAAAGCTAGACGCTATACCACTTGGCAATGAGTGGGATGGATGGATGAATATGTACGAGAAGAAAGAATGGGCAGGAGGGGGCGGCGCTACCCAAGCGCAAGCCGCACCCGCTGGGCCAGCATCAGAGAAAGATGACATCCCTTTCTAAAGCACTGAGTATGTGACCTGGTACACCAGGATAAGCTACTTAGGCTGGCAAGTGAGAGAGGTGGGGAGCTAGAGAACTCCTTGCCTCTCTTTACTACGGAGGAAAAAATGAAAGACGAGCAATACCAAACAGAATACTTTGAGTTCTGCAACAAGATAGAACTCCAGTACAACGGACCAACACCTCCGTGGTACAAGAACGAATGGAGCAGAAGAAAAGAATTTGAATCGCAAAGGACTAGCCAACCAGAAAAAAAAGTTAAGCTAAGCAGGACCGAATACAACAGAGAGTACCAAAAAAAAAGAAGAAGAATACCAGATGACATGATGAACGGACGCAGACCTAAGTCCGATGTTGATCCGCAACGACCAGACAAACCACGTAAATGTATGGCATGTCGCGCTGAGTTTATGCCACGCACCAACACACTATTCAGGTGTGATGATTGTCGCAGACTACATACTGCTAACCCACCAGCGCATACTGAAATAATCTACTAACCGAAAGGACAACCAGTGCAAACTATAACTCTACATGACATAAAAGAAATAGAGCATCACACTAACTCTATCCCTGCTGATCCTGATGGGTCACATGGAAAAGTTACTGCTACTCACATTGAGTTCACAGATAGTAGACATAACCTTTCTGAATTAACGTTCTATCAAGAAGGTGAAATCAAATGGGAGATTATAATTAAAGAGCTGAAGCCAAAGAAGGATAACAAATGAGCAAGTTATCTTATTTATTTACTGACATACTCGAAGTAAAAAATACTTGGCGTGACATGCGTAGTGTTGACAGTGAAGCAACAGCAGAACAGCTCAAGAAAATGCTGTCTGCTATTGATGACATAACCCCCTATCAAATCAATGAAGCCTTTGATAGGATAGTGAAAGACATACCGTTACCTACGTCACCACTGCAAGATAGGTATGATACATACTTAGCTTTCACAACAGAAGAAAACCCAAAGACTTACGATGAATGGTTAGGTATATAACAAAGGAGGACTAATCTATTGGGATAAATTTATATGACTGCCCTTGGTGTGGAGCATGGACTCGCCCCATACTACCTGAGTATTTATGCAGAAGATGTAAGCGTGAGCTGGGTGATCTACACTTTATTACCGACGAGTCAGACCCGGAGGTGCCATCGCACGATCACCAAACCACCAAACAATTGCAGTAGATGTAGAGAAAAATATACTATAGATCATATACCGTATGATATCTTTGATATCTCCTTGATCAAATATCATTAACACATTGCCTTTGCCTTCAGTTATACCTGACCACACCCACCAAAATAATAATGCAGATAAGACAATCAAACTTAAAGTAAGTATAGGTCTGAACAAAGAACGTATATCATTGACTACTGTATGCACACTACTAGCGGCAACGACAGTCTTGTAGCTAGCTTCAAGTCCTTTCCAAGATCCTTCTGACTGTGCTATTGCTAGCTCGTTCTCTGTCTCACGATCTCCTGCTTCCATGTTAAGCTTACGAAGCTCTATCTCATGTTTCCAATCTTTATCTTTCTGAGCGTTAGCTTGACGCTGTTGCAGGTACTTAGTACCCACACCTATTAGACTACCCACTAAACCAAACAGCCCACCTGAAGCAACGCTAGCTCCTGCACCTAAAAGACTACCAATGATTTCCATACTTTTTTTCCTGACTTAGTTGACCAACGCCTGTTCTTTCTAGCGTCTACATGAACGAACGAACCATAGAAACCAAAGGTAGAATACCCATACTCTCTGAGTATCCCAAGTAGTTTGGCTGGATCACGGTTTCGGATTGAGATGTCAAAGGCAACACGCACTTTATGTTCACTACGGACTGCTCCTCCGATTTTATTACTCGCGTTGTAGAAGGCACAACGCCTTGCACTGTTAATTTGTACTGGTTGATTAAGACTTCGTCGCAGGTGTTGGATGCCGTCAAGCATCCACTCATCATGGTAGTACTCACCACAATGAGGACATGCAAACTCAACTGCTTTAAAGTTAGGCCACCTACTTTCCTCCCAAGGTGCTTGTGAAAAATGTCCATACTCCACTATCTATCCCCCGTTAGTTGTTGGATGACTGCCATTATGGATACCCATAAGGTTATCAGTATCGCGACGAAGAGAAGTAACCCTATGCTGTAGTCCCTCCAGTTCTCTCGACACAGCTCTCATCTCTGTAGGACTAAGCATCCCACCTAGAACACCAACTTGGTGTTTCATTACTGCATCTCCTGACTCAGTTGCATCTAGCCTTGTGTTAAGAGAAGCAATCTCTTTGACTACTAACTTTAGATCCTCTTGAATACGAGCCACAGTGCTTTTGATTACAGCCCATGTGCCAGCTAATCCAGCTAGTACAGTAGCAAAGGTGAGAAGCTCTCTTGCACCGAACTCCATTATTTTCTAGCCCACCAAATGTAAGCACCAACACCAGATAAAACTACTACTAAAAAAACATACCCAGCTACAGTTTCTAATATTTTGTATAGCTTCTCATTTGCTTCTTGTTTCTTTTGTGTTTCTTTTTTCTTCTCTTTGTTATGTTCTTCTATTCTTATTCTTCTCTCTTCAACAATCTCATCCCATGTATCAGGACCGAACCTCTTATTAATCATACGTCGAACAAGTTGTAGCTGTTCTTCAGCTAATCGTTCATCAATTGTTTCTTTAGCTATTGCGCCTAATGAAAACTTATTTGCTGAAGCTCCTAGTTTTCTACCTATAAAGTTATCCCATTTAGTAGCAATCGGGTGAGACTTTGTGTGTACTTCTTTAGTCCCTGTGATGACGGAATCTATTTGGTCAGCAATCTCTGACACATCTTGGCAAGTTCCTATAACGCCTCTGATTGCTTTGACTGCGCTGTTAATCAAACTTAAACCAGCAAGGGTTTCTGCAACTACCATATTCTAAGGCTTTGGAAAGTCTGTCTTAACTTTGTCCACGATAACTTTCATTGCAGTTTCAGCATCTCCACCTTTCCACAAGGCATCCAATTGATCTCCTATTGCAGGATAAGCATCTACTCTTTTTTCTACGTAAGCAGTAGCCACCATCATTGCATCGTACTCAGTTTTCCACGTAGCTATGTCTGCGTCTGAGGGAATACCATCAGGAAACTCAGTTATAATTCCATCTCGCGTAACCATGCCTGATTGGTAGTTATGTTTCCAATTAATGATTGCGCCCATGTCATTTAATTTTGTTGCCATTATATTTTCCTACGCTGAAATTTCTGTAACAATTAAAGTTGAATGTGGGATATCTCCTCCAATTGGACTAGCAGATGAATATCCGTTAACGGCAATAAATCCACTGGAGTTTGCTACTCGCAATCGAATTGTTGTTGCATTGGTTGTTCCGGCAACAATGATAGTAGAGATAGAAATATCATTTGAATAATGAGTATAGTTATAACTAGTAGCGAGTGCATTTGCAGTGGTATCTTGGAATATTCCCCACGTTTTGTAATTTTCCGTTCCACCAACTGTACTAAAAAAATCAATCTTCAGTAAATTCGAAGCATGTGCAGGTGTAATTGCTTTCGTAAGTATCTCTACTCCCTCCGTAATCTGCATTATAGAATCATCAAAAGCACATAAATTTGTTGAAGTTATATACGCATGATTTGTTGCATAAAGAACTTGAAGGATTTTACCAGGGGTAGGAAGCCCAGTTACTCCAGCTACTGATGATATAAGGTCTGGACCGACTTGAGTTAAAGACATGCGTTTGTTCTCCTAAGAAGATTTTAAACCATACATGCGGATCGTGCCGCTAGCTACGTTACCAGATGCGAAGTAGAACTTGATTGCGTTGACAGCGGCAACTGTTTTGAACATTCCTCCACCCGTATTTCGTTCAAAACTAGCACCACCGTTATCACAACGCCCAAGTTCAATTTGGATCATTGTCTTTAAAGACGACGATGCAGGATCACATATCCATATTCGCCCAGAACAATTCTCAGCCGCACCGCTACCCCAATTACCTCTCCCGAAAGGAAGTTGAGCCGCCCCCGTAGAATATATGTAATTACTTGCAGATAGACTGGAATGTAACCACTGGAATTGATAACCATAGGTTGATCCTGCTGAGTAAGAAGAACCACCATCAGTAGACATCTGGCAATACATAGTATTCGTATCACTAGCAGGAAGAATCGCTTCAACCTCAAACATATATTGGCTATAAGTAGAACTAATCCCGCTTGTGAAAGCTATTGATGCCGATGAAGATGCAGTAACGCTGGATATAAAATCTAAACCAGATGCATCTGGAATAACTCCACTAGCAATAACGCCACTTGTTACTTTAGTTGCGGACATTAGTTTACCACCGTTGGCCAATCGGCAGAATTATCAGCCGTGTATGTTGCAGGGTAATTCCTCAACGCTAGACGATAGGCTTTTCGTGAACTTGACATTTCGGCGTTATCAGAAGCTCCCCACCAATCGGTGTTAGATAAGAGCAGATCACGATCTCTCCTGATCTCTGCCATCTTACGAGCGTCTGCACCTGATGCCCACGTAGCCTCTTCAGAATCTCTAGCTGTTTCTTCTTCTGCTGTGAAGGCCACGTTACCGTCTTGTGTTGCGTGGTATCGTGTCATGTTAGTCTCCTATTGTTAAAATTAAGATTTATTTAGCCCGTATAAACGAAATTCACCCGATGCAATACTACCAGAGGACATCAGAAATTGGAGCGCTGTCACAGGAGTGGCAGTCGCCCAGCCACCAGAAAAATTGGATCTAGACAATCTTGAGCTTGACTGAGTATGCCCCCATATATTTCCATATATACTTGTGAAACTTGTCGCATCAGCGGGATCTGCTAGAAAAAATTGACCATGAAGAGTCTCACCTGAAGCTGTGCCGGCTTCTCCGATACCACCCGTACCGTTAATCTTGGAATCAGATTCATTAGCACTATTGGCGGCAAGAACTAAGTAATTTGTTGCTAAAAACTGGCCTAACCACTGGTAGCCTGACGTTTGATAAGTTGTGGAACCTGTTCCAAATCGGATCCAGACAGCTTTATTATCAACGGCAGGAATTAAATTACGAAAAGTAGCCATGTACCTGTCATAAGTGTCGTCTAATCCAGTGAAACTTATAGTCGCTGATGAACTAGCAGTAGCATACGAAATAAATGACCATGCTCCCCCACCAGCATTTTCAAAGGCAGGAGGACTGCCAGCACCAGTTGAAGTTAACACTTGCCCGTCATTGCCCGTAGCCACAGCCACGGGATTCCCGCTGGCATCATAACTAATGACATTTCCGTCTACGCCCGATGCCATCTGCCCTAGACCAATAGCGTTGTCAGCTACAGTATTGACCACACCTGTCGAAAAATACTGGATAGTTGTGCAGATGTTTGTACCAGAAGGTAGAGTGCTAGTAGTTGTTAGTGTTGCACCACTTACGTTAAAGTCTATGCCAGGGGTTTGTGCTACACCGTTTACAAACAAAAGTGTAGCGTTTGTAGTTCCAGCAGAATCTAATGTCAGTGATGTGCCACCACCATTGTGACGTTTTACTTGAGGGTTGAGTTGAGATAGTCCTGTTAGGTAATTACTCATTTAATCCCCCTTCGGAAAATCAGATTTAACTTTGTCACAAGCGGCGATCCAAGCATTGTATTTAGTATTGTTACCCTTTTCCTTATCGTGCAAAGCTTCAAGGAAATGATTGATGGGAGGGTATTGAACTCTTCGAAGTAACGTATAGTCTGCCATAATATTTCCTAACTTAATGCAGTAATAAGTAATGTTGGTTTAATTAGATGGTTTGCGCCAACACCATCCCAATAAGTTGTTTGATGAATTTTGCATTGATAGCTGGAAGCCATGGCTCGGCATTGTAACTTTATAATTTTCCCTGATCCCCAGCTTGCTACTTTTCCAGTAGCGGCTACGTCTCCGTCTCCAATTTTAAAAATCCATTTGTAAGTATCCATGCCATCACCGAGACTATATG
>Ga0308009_10000364_pt1 | contig 35404 bp, 36 predicted proteins | sample Neamet127_FD_203134 | JGI IMG/M metagenome (GOLD analysis project Ga0308009, IMG submission 203134) | Marine microbial communities from water near the shore, Antarctic Ocean - #127 | ecosystem: Environmental > Aquatic > Marine > Unclassified | place: Southern Ocean | collected 2014-07-24 | reverse complement strand
TGAGTGCCGCGCTGGTCGCCCTGCTGTCTGCCGCTCTGCCGCTGGCCGGTCTGACCCGCAGCGAAGCGGTGGTGCTGGCGGCCACGGGGGGGTTTGGGATTTATCTGCTGTTGCTGCTGTGGGCCTTCAGCGTGCGCAGCCTGGCGCGCTTATGGGCGGTGCTGGCCATTGGCACGGCGCTGTGCGCCGCCGTGGCGGCGAGCGTGTAACAAGGGGCTGACCGATGAACGCGAGTTTTCGTCAATCCATGGGCTGGCTGCACACCTGGGCCGGGGTGGTGATCGGCAGCCTGCTGTTTGCGATTTTCTGGATGGGCACGCTCAGCGTGTTCGACCGCGAGATTGACCGCTGGATGAACCCCGGCTCGCGCCTGAGTCCGGCGGTGGCATCGCAGCCCATCCAGCTGGACGGCCCAATCACCGAGACCGCCATGCGGCTGACGCAAGGCAGCGCCCAATGGCTGATGCGCCTGCCCAGCGAGCGTGTGCCTGCGCTTGAACTGCGCTGGCGCGACGAAAAAACCAAAACCACGGAGCGCCGCTATCTGCACCCGACAACCGGCGCCGTGCTGCCGCATACCGACACGCTGGCAGGCACGGGGTTTATCTTTCCGTTTCACTACGGCTTGCATCTGAAATGGAAAGACATCGGTTACTGGCTGGTGGGGCTGGCAGGCATGGCCATGCTGGTGATGGTGGTCAGCGGCGTGGTGATTCACCGCAAAATCTTCGCAGACTTCTTTTTATTTCGCCCCAAAAAACACGCCCCGCGTGCCAGCCTGGACTTGCACAATCTGACCGGCGTGCTGGGCCTGCCGTTTCACTTTGTCATGGCGCTGTCGGGCTTGATCATCTTCATGGGCATTTACTGGCCCAGCAGTTACAGCGCCGCCTACCCGGATGCCAAAGGCGTTTCCGCAGCGCAGCAGGCTTTTAACAAAGACGGTTACGGCCAGTACAAACGGGCCAGAACCAACATAGCCGGCGAGTCCAGCGCGCCCTTGGCCTCGCTGGACGACATGCGCGCGCAAGCCCGCGCGCAGTGGCAAGGCGCAGAGGCCAACTTCATCCGCGTCTGGCATCCGGGTGACCAGGCCAGCTATGTCGAGCTGCGCCGCACTTACGCCGACAGCGTGACCATGAACCTGGACCAGCTTTACCTGGACGCAAACTCGGGTCGGCCGCTGCACAGTTTCAGCGCCCAGCCGGTGATGACGGCGCAGCGTTTTATCAGCGGCCTGCATTTCATCCAGTTTCAGCACTGGCTGCTGCGCTGGCTGTACTTTCTGGCAGGCCTGTCGGGCTGCATCATGATTGCCACCGGCTTCGTCTTTTGGCTCGAAAGCCGCCGGGCCAGCCATGCCAAAAAAGGGCTGCACGGCGTGCGTGTGGTCGAAGCGCTGGCGGTGGCCAGTGTGCCCGGCATCATGGTCGCGACCTGCCTGTTTTTTATCGCCAACCGGCTGCTGCCGCTGGACGCTTCCTGGGGCGGTTATGCGCGCTCGGGGCTGGAAATGGGGGTCTTCTATGTGGGCTGGCTGGCGATGCTGGTACATGCGGCCTGGCGCGCCCGCCACGCATGGCGGGAGCAAAGCGCCTTGCTGGCGGTGCTGTCGGCAACGGCGGTGGCCTTGAACTGGGCCAGCACCGGCCACCACCTGATTCACACCTTGGGCCAGGGCTTGTGGGCCGTGGCTGGCATGGACCTGCTGCTGCTGGCCAGCGCCGCCATCGCCGCCTGGACCGCGCGCCACCTGGCGCGCAAAGCCGGCACAGCATCGTCGCGCGCGGCAAGCACCCCAAGGGTTGGCCATGCGTGAGACCGCCTGCACCCTGGCGGGCTTGATGGCCGCGTGGCTGGGCTTTGCGCTGCTGGCGCTGAGTCAGGAGCGCCACTTTGCCCGTGTTTATCAGTCAAATATGCCCCCAGCCCTTTCCCACCGTGCGCAACGCGCTATCGGTTTCATAGCAATTGGCGCCAGCTTGGTGTGTTGCATCGCGGGTCAGGGCGTGGGTTTTGGCAGCCTGCTGTGGGTGCTGTCCCTGTCGGCAACGGCCATGGCCATTGCCCTGACGCTCACCTGGCGCCCGCACTGGCTGTACGGCTTGGCGCGTGTGCTGCGTCTTGTTTTGTCTTCTTCATCACTTCCGAGGTAAATCATGTTTCAAACACTGTTGATCGCTTTTCGTGAGGGGCTGGAAGCCCTGCTGGTGGTGGCCATCGCCACGCTGTACCTTCGCCGCACCGGCCGACAGCATTTGCTCGGGGCCATCCGCAGCGGCCTGGCCGTGGCGGTGACCCTCTCGCTTTTGCTCGGTTATGCCTTGTCCCGGGTCGGCGCACTGTCCCCCACGGCCGAGGGCGTGATGGCTCTGTTGGCTGCAGCGGCAGTGATCTGGTGCGTCCTACACATGATGAAGGCCGCCAAAAACATGGGCCGCCAGATCCATGCCCGGCTCGACCAGGCATCGGTTCTGGATGGCTCCAAAGCGTGGTTTGCCGTCTTCGGTTTCACGCTTTTTATGGTCGGCCGCGAAGGCGTGGAAACCGCCACCATGCTGGCCTCGCTGGCGTCCAGCGCAGAGCTCGGTTACATGGTCTGGGGCGGACTGCTGGGCCTGGCTCTGGCCATTGCGATTGCCTGGGCCTGGGTACGTTACGGAAAGGCGGTGGACCTGGGCCGATTTTTTCGGGTTACTGCCTGGTTCATGCTCGTGTTCGCGGCGCAACTGGTGATTTACGCCCTGCATGAATTTACCGAATCGGCGCTGATTCCCGGTATCGACAACATGTGGTGGCATCTGGCCACCGAAGACCTGGCCGAAGGCACGATCGCGCAGTTGATCTCGCTGGCGCTGGTGGTGGTGCCCACGGTCTGGCTGGCAGCTGCGCACTGGCAGGACCGGCGCGCAGGCCAAAACTTGGCCCGACCATAAGTAGGTTATTGCTAATGCGACAGATTCGCATTTATAATTATTCAACGAATCACCACCCAGCAAGCCAATCCATGATCGTTTGTGTCTGCCGCCGAATCTCTGACCGCGAAATCGCCCGCCACGCCCGTGCCGGGCTGGGTTTCGACGAGATCCAGTTTGAACTGGGTGTCGCCACCCAGTGCGGCCAATGCGAAGGCTGCGCGCGCGACGTGGTCGCGCAATGCAGCGGCAGTTGCCCGACCGCAAACATCCGCAAGCTCGCCATTCATCCTCTGGAAGGCAGCGCATGGAATCCTCCCTCACCTTGTTTGCAACTCTCGCCGGCAGCCTGATCTTCGCGGTCGGCCCGCTCTGGTGGATTTTTCGCCCTTGACCGGCTTAAGCCGCGTCCGCTGCGCTTTTGTGCCTGCTCCCCTTAGGTCTGAACAGGCCCTAAACTCCTGATGAACGCCCCAGCCCTTTCGACCCTTCCCGTCTTTTCCTCTGCCGAGTCCCCCGTGCGCAAACCCCTGAACCGCAACCTCGTGATTGCCACCAGCGTGGTGGTCTTTCATGTGGCGGTGCTGTGGGCGATGCAAAACGGCCTGCTGCGCCGCGCGGCGGAAATTGTGGTGCCGGCAGAAATCCTGACCCGCATCATCGAAATCCAACCGCCCAAGGTGGCACCGCCGCCGCCACCCCCACCACCGCCCAAACCGGCACCCAAAGTAGTGAGGCCGCCGCCCATGCCGGTGGCTGTCCGTGAGCCGGTGCCGACACCGGCACCGAATGCGCCCACCGGTGTGGTCGAGCCGCAACCGCCAGCACCGCCGATTCCAGCACCACCAGCACCAGCACCACCCGCGCCCACACCACCGGCTCCACCCGCGCCGCCACGCCTGGTCGAAGTCACCCAGGGCGAGACCGAATACATCCGGCCGCCACGCGTGGTCTACCCGTCGCTGAGCAAACGCAACGGCGAGTCCGGCGTGGTGGTCATCGCCGTGTATTACAACGCCGCTGGCCGGGCCGTGCGGGGCAGCATTTTCAAGTCCAGCGGTTTTGAACGCCTGGACCGCGCCGCCTACGAGGCGGTAATGTCTTCGCAGGTGACCCCTTTCCGCCGAGCCGGTAGCGACGCCAACACCGAGTACCTGCTCAAGGCCCCGGTTAATTTTGTTCTGGAGTAAACATTGATGAATTCACAATTTGGTTTGATGAGCGTCTGGACGCAGGGCGACTTCGTCACCAAGGCGGTAGCTGTGCTGCTGATCGGTATGTCGCTGGCGTCCTGGATGGTCATCATCATCAAGACGCTTGACCTGCTGAAGTACAAAAAAGTCGCAAGCAGCGCCGAGGACTTTTGGCACAGCGCAGATTTTGCCGCCGGCCTGGCCAAACTGGGCAGCGACCCGGCCAACCCTTTCCGCCAGCTCGCCATCGAAGGCCGCGAGGCGACTGCCCACCACCGCAACACCAAGGCGCACCTGCATGACGCGCTGGACGTGAGCGACTGGGTTACGCGCAGCCTGCGCAACTCCATGGACGAGTTCACTTCGCGCCTGCAGTCAGGCCTGGCCATTCTGGCCTCGGTCGGCTCGACCGCACCGTTCATCGGCCTGTTCGGCACGGTCTGGGGCATTTACCACGCGCTGCTGGCCATCGGCACGGCCGGCCAGGCCACCATCGACAAGGTGGCCGGCCCGATTGGCGAGTCGCTGATCATGACAGCGCTCGGTCTGGCGGTGGCGATTCCGGCGGTGTTGGGTTACAACGCGCTGGTGCGCGGCAACAAGGGGGTGCTACAAAAACTGAGCCGCTTTGCGCACGACCTGCACGCTTACTTTGTCACCGGTGCGCGCGTCAACAGCAGCGGCAACGGCACTGGCCCGGCGAATGTCGTGCCGATGAAAAAAGCCTGACACCGAAACTGAACGGGACACACCATGGCCTTTGGCACACAGGACGACACCGACGATGTCATGAACGAGATCAACATGACGCCGCTGGTGGACGTGATGCTGGTTTTGCTGATCATCTTCATCATCACCGTGCCGGTGATGAAACACGCGGTCAATATTGACCTGCCGCGCGCGACCAACGAGGCGCAAATCGTCAAACCCGAGACCCTGCGTCTGACGGTGGACGCCAAAGGCAGTTATTACATCAACGAAGCGCCCATCGCCGACAAGGAACTGGCGCCGCGCATGCAGGCAGCCGCTGCGAAGAACCCGCAACCCGAGCTGCATATACGCGGTGACAAGGCTGTGCGTTATGAACGTGTGGCCCAGGCGATGGCCACAGCCCAGGTGTCGGGTCTGCGCAAGATCGGTTTCATCACCGAGCCCGACACGCCCTGAGCACATTCCCCGCCCTCATCGGCTCGACGCCTGGCACCGCAAGGTAGCCGGGCGTTGTCATGTCCGGGCGGGCCTGAAGCACACACGGCAATCGCCTGAAAAAGTACAAAAAATTACCGTTGACTGCTTGACTTTTAATTGAGAATAGTTATCATTACGATAACGACAGCTAATCAGGTACGCACCATGTCCATTGCCCTTCATCCGACCACCTTGACCCTGCCTTCCCGCGCCGCGCGCCCGGCAGAGATGTCCATGCCCGCCGCAGCCTCGCGCAGCGAGTCCGGCAGTGCACTGGAAAGCACCGAGATCCTGCGCGGCCAGAAAGCCGTGGCGATCAAGCACAACGGCCTGACCTACCGCCTGCAGGCCACCCGCTTGGGCAAACTGATTCTGACCAAATAGGCGGCACGCGAAACAAGTTTCATCGTGGGGCGATCCGAGGCTTACCCAAGCCTCACAGATCGTTTTTTGCCAGCCAGCCGGGGGCCTCAGTGCCCGCGCATTAGCCAGGCTTTTTTTCTCCACACCACATGCAAAAAGCCGACCCGAGGGTCGGCTTTTTTACGTCAAATCGGGCTCCAGCCCTTTCCCAGCAAGCGCAAGCAGCTATCAATACGATAGCGACTGCATTGCGGGGTGCGGTTTACAGCCCGATGGCCGCCATGCCGGCACGCGCAATCTGCGCATCTTCGCTGGACTTCACGCCGCTGACGCCGACCGCGCCCAGGCACTGGCCGTCCTTCATGATGGGCACGCCGCCTTCAAGCAATCCTTTAAGCTCAGGCGCGCTCAGAAAAGAGAAGCGGCCACCGTTGATCATCTCTTCATAGATCCGGCTTTCGCGACGTCCGAGCGCTGCAGTGTGGGCCTTGGCCGGTGCGATGTGGGCCGAGATTGGCGCCGCGCCATCCAGGCGCTGCAGATGCAGCAAATGGCCGCCGTCATCAACCACGGCAATCGTCACCGCCCAGTTGTTCTTGAGGGCCTCGGCCGTCGCTGCGGCCGCAATCGCTTGCACATCGGAGAATTCGAGCGTTGGTTTTGATTTCATGTTTTTTTCGGGTTGATTGAGACAAGAACACAAGCATACGCAACTTTGCGGCTGTTAAAGGGTCCGATTACCATCTCAAAAACGAATAGAACCCTCAAAAAAAGTAAGCAGTGCGCAGGGTTAATCCTTGAAATCCGCCACAGTCCCCTAAAATGATCTTGCCTGCATATGCTGGCCTCTATGGAGAAGACTCTCATGAATGACAATGTTCAAACCCTTGACCGCGGCTACGTTGCCTCGGCCGAGCAGCGCAACCGGGTTTTGCGCAACACCTACTGGCTGCTGGCACTGAGCATGTTGCCCACCGTGCTGGGCGCCTGGGTCGGCGTTGCCACGGGTATCACCGCCTCGCTGAGCGGCGGCGTGGGCCTGATCGTGTTTCTGGGCGGCGCCTTCGGCTTCCTGTACGCCATCGAGAAAACCAAAAACTCTGCAGCCGGCGTGCCCGTGCTGCTGGCCTTCACCTTCTTCATGGGCCTGATGCTCTCGCGCATGATCGGCATGATCCTGGGCTTTCGCAACGGCTCCGAGCTGATCATGACCGCCATGGGCGGCACAGCCGGCGTGTTCTTCGTGATGGCCTCGCTGGCCAGCGTGATCAAACGCGACCTGTCAGGCATGGGCAAATGGCTGTTTGTTGGCGCCATGGTCGTGATGGTCGGCGCGATCATCAACGTGTTTGTTGGCTCTACCGCCGGCATGATGGCGATTTCGGTTGCAGTGATCGGCATTTTCAGCGCCTACATGCTGTACGACCTGAAGCAGATTCTGGACGGCGGCGAGACCAACTACATCAGCGCGACGATGCGCCTGTACCTGGACCTGTTCAACGTGTTCCAGGCGCTGCTGGCGCTGCTGGGCATCATGGGCGGCGACCGCGAATAAGCGTTTCCCGTTAAAAAAAAGGGCCTTCGGGCCCTTTTTTCATGGGCCGCCCTGGCCGGGCCACAGCGCTTTACCAAGCCAGCGGACAGCTTTAGCCCCCACCAATCAGAGAGCTCCAACAAGCTACCTATTCAATAGCAAACTTCCCTTACACACCAAGGGAGAAGGTCCAATTTGACCGAAAACTCTCGGCCAGACCCACTTGCGCTAGATCAACAGAGTTCGCGTTAACCCTTATAAAGATGCAAAACTAATACATCTTCTGACTACACTGACTGCAAGCCCCCGGACAACAGAGATTCGGGTGCTTTCAAAGAAGAAAGAAGGTTGTTTGTATGCGCACCCTCCATTCATGGAATTTTTCACTCCTGGCCCTCGCGGCTGTCATGGCGCTTGCCAGCTTGGACGCCGCTGCGGCGCCACCCGCAGGTACCCCCAGCGGCGCATCGCGCGCCCCGGCAACTGAGCAGGCCAAGGGCGCTGTCAAGAAGTACACCCTGGAAACCGGCATCGTCAACGGCAAGATGGTGTTCATCGATGACCGCGGCCAGGCCAATCCGGTGCTGCGCGCCCATGTGGGCGACACGGTTGAAATCCGCCTCAAAAGCGGCGAAGGTGCGCAGCACGACATCGCCATCCCCGAACTGAAAGTACAGTCGCAGAAATTCGACGCCGCCAGCGGCCCCACAACCGTGCGTTTCACCGTCACGGAGGCCGGAAAATTCACCTACTACTGCACCATCGCAGGCCACCGCCAGATCGGCATGGAAGGCGTGTTCGAGGTCGCCGGCACCAGCATTGCAAGCGCTGCGCCCAAAGCTGCCGTGAAGACCACTGGCGTCCCCGGTGCCGATCTGTACGCCGCGCCTGTAGTGCGGCCCGCCGATGCGGCCGCCGTGAGTGTGGCGATGGACCCGATGGCCGTGCCCGCACCGATTGGCGCCCGTGCGCCCCAGCTCCTGAAATACCGCCTGGAAACCGTGGAACTGGCCGGCAAGCTTGACGACGGCACCAGCTTCACCTACTGGACCTTCGACCGCAAGGTGCCCGGCCCCATGCTGCGCGCCCGCATCGGTGACACCATCGAGCTGACCCTGGCCAATGCGCGCGACAGCAAGATGATCCACTCCATCGACCTGCACGCGGTGACCGGCGGCCACGGCGGCGGCGAACACACGCAAGTCGGCCCCGGCCAGGAAAAAACCATCACGTTCAAGGCCCTGAACGCCGGGCTGTATGTTTACCACTGCGCCACGCCGCTGGTGCCGCAACACATCTCGGCCGGCATGTACGGCATGATCCTGGTCGAACCCGAAGGCGGCCTTTCAAAAGTGGACCGTGAGTACTACGTGATGCAAGGCGATATGTACACCACGCGGCCGCACGGCGCCAGGACGCACCAGGATTTTGATCTGGACAAGATGGCGGCCGAGCTGCCCGACTACTACGTCTTCAACGGCGCCGTGGGCTCGCTGACCAAAGAGCACAAGCTCACCGCCAATGTGGGTGAGACCGTGCGCATCTTCTTTGGTGTGGGTGGCCCGAACAAAATCTCGTCTTTCCACGTGATTGGTGAAATCTTCGACAAGGTCTACAGCGAAGGTTCGATCAGCTCGGTCAAGCGCGATGTACAAACTACGCTGGTCGCACCGGGTGGCTCCACCATCGTCGAGTTCAAGGTGGACTACCCAGGCAGCTACCTGCTGGTGGACCACGCCCTGTCGCGGGCCGGCAAGGGATTGGTCGGCATGCTGGAAGTCACGGGTGCCGCAGACGCGGGCATCTACAAGGCACACGACCGGTAAGGCAGCTGCCACGCACTGAGTCGCCGCCGGTCAAGGGCTTGGCCTGGGCTGTCCGCTGTCATGGCGAACAGCCCTTTTTTACGCCCTTACCGGCCTGCGCCAACCGGGAGCCGCTCAAACACGGCCATTGATTCCACATGGGCCGTGTGCGGAAACATGTTGACAACCCCGGCTGCCGTGCAGCGGTAACCCGCATCATTGACCAGCACCCCGGCATCGCGCGCCAGCGTGGCCGGGTTGCAGCTCACATACACAATGCGCTGCGGCGGCGTCCAGTTGCCGATCTGCAGGTTCTGCTGCCCGCCCGCGTCGTCGCAGGGCACGCCGGTAACCCGTTGCTGGTGCAAGGCGGCCAGCGACTTGAACAGTTCATACGCCCCTTCCCGCGGCGGATCGACCAGCCATTTGTCGGCTGCGCCATCCTGTACCAGCATACCCGGCGTCATCTCGAACAGATTGCGCGCTATAAATTTAGTAGCTGCCAGCGCCCGTCCGCCATGGGCTGGAGATCTGTTTGACTCATAATTTTCACGCGAGCGGGCCACCAGCGCCTCACTGCCTTCGATGCCCAGCACCTCACGGGCCTGGGTGGCCAGCGGCAGGGTGAAGTTGCCCAGACCGCAAAACCAGTCGATCACGCGTTCATGGGTCTGCACATCGAGCAGGCGCAGCGCGCGAGAGACCAGCACCTGGTTGATGTGCGGGTTGACCTGGGTGAAATCGGTGGGACGGAAAGGCATGGTGATGCCGTAGGCAGGCAAGGCGTAGGCCAGTTGCTGAGCCGGGTCCAATGTCTCATCGAGCAGCTTCACCGTGTCCGGCCCGCCCGACTGCAGCCACCACTGCAGGCCGGGATGGGCCGCTGCAAAGCCGCGCAGCTTCGCGACATCACCATCCGACAGCGGCTCCATGTGGCGCAGCACCAGCGCGGTGGTGTTGTCACCACAGGCCAGTTCGATCTGAGGCAGGGTTTCCTTCGCGTCCATCGCGCCTATCAGCACACGCAGCGGCAGCAGCAGGTCGCTGACATGTTGGGGCAACACATGGCATTCGCGGATGTCGGCGACATAGCCGCTTTTGCGCTCATGAAAACCAACCAGCACCTCGCCCTTCTTGCGCACAAAACGCACCGACAGGCGCGCGCGGTAGCGGTAGTTCCAGGCCGGCCCCTCGATCGGACGCATCATATTTTCGGCGTGGAGTCTGCCGAGATGCCAAAGGTTATCTTCGAGCACACGCTGCTTGACCGCCACCTGCGCCGCCACATGCAGATGCTGCATCTTGCAACCGCCGCAGGCGCCGGTGTGCAGACCGAAGTGCGGGCACTGCGGCCGCACGCGCTGCGAAGACTCGCGCAGCACGGCCATCAGCGTGGCTTTTTCAAACGAGGGTTTTTTGCGGTAAACGCTGGCGCTGACCGTCTCGAATGGCAAGGCGCCGTCGATAAACACCACCTTGCCGTCTTCGCGGTGCGCGATGCCCTGGGCTTCGATGTCGAGCGATTCGACGGTGAGGATGTCGGGCGGGTAGTTGTCGGAGAGCGTGGTAGCCGGCTGCTGTGGCAGTTTGTTCTGTTTTCTTCGGGACATGCCCCATTGTCTCAGGCCGCGTGGGGCATTCAGCCTGATGTGCCTTGCAACGGTACATGGCCTGGAAACAAAAAAGCCCCGCGTGCAGGGCTTTTTTCCGCATGCACACCGGTTTATTTCGGCGGCAGGTACTTTGCCGGGTCCACCGGTTTGCCCTGGCGGCGGATTTCAAAATGCAGCTTCACGCGGTCCGCATCGCTGTTGCCCATCTCGGCAATCTTCTGGCCCTTGCGCACCGACTGGTCTTCCTTGACCAGCAAGGTCTGGTTGTGCGCGTAAGCGGTCAAGAAGGTGTTGTTGTGTTTGAGAATGATCAGGTTGCCGTAACCGCGCAGACCGGCACCGGCATACACCACGCGGCCGTCGGCCGAAGCCATCACGGCATCGCCGGCCTTGCCCGCAATGTCCAAGCCCTTGTTCTTGGCTTCGTCGAAACCCGCCAGCACGGCACCCTGCGCCGGCCAGATCCAGGCCAGGTCTTCATCGCCACCAGCGGCGGCAGGGGCGGGTGCGGGTGCTGCTGGTTTGGGCGCGCTGGATGCCTGTGCGGGCGCACTGGCTGCCGGGAGCGGGCTGACCGGCGTGGCCGCGCCAGAGGTGACGGGCCGGGCCACAGCCACCGACTCTGGTGGGACCACGCGCAAGACCTGGCCGACTTCGATCAGGTTGGGGTTTTCAAGGTTGCTCCAGCGACCAATATCGCGCCAGTTCTGGCCGGTGTCCAGGCCGATGCGGATCAACGTGTCGCCGGGCTTGACGGTGTAATAACCGGGTTTACCGGCGTTCTCAAAACCGGGGAGCGGCGTTACGCCCGCATCGACTGCCACGGTGGGCGCGCGCGACATGCCGGTACCACGGTCCTCAACGGGCGCGCGGTTGGGGCCGCGGGTGCTGCAAGCCGCCACCAGCAGCACGGCAGCCGCCAGCAGGCAACTCAGGGCCAGACGAGCGGCGCCCTTGCCGGCGCGGGGCGCTTCAAGGGCCATGGGAGAAATCGCTGCCATGGGAAGCCCTGCTTGTTGATTCATTGCTGTATTCACCTTTTCCAAATGCTGTGTGTTGCCGCCCTGTGACGCCGGATGCCGACTTTGGTTCAGGGTGCCCAGTGTGCGCTTTTGCCGCGTGAGCTAACTTGTTCCCGATTTTAAAGGCACAAAGTGCACCGCTTCCAGAACCGTCTGGGTCACGCCCTGCGTGGTCTTGTCAAGCACCACCAGCGCCTGAGCACCGCCGGCCCGGCCGGCAATATGCATGGGCGCAACCAGACGCCCACCGACGGCGAGTTGCTCCACCCAGGCGGCCGGAATCGACTCGCCGCCGGCCGCCGCGATGATGGCCGCATAAGGCGCGCCCTTCGCATAACCCACCATGCCGTCGCCGAACAGCAGGTGCACATTGGCCAGCCGGAAGGCGCGCAGGTTCTCGCGCGCCTTGTCGTGCAGGCCGCGCAGGCGCTCGATGCTGTAGACCTCGGTCGCCAGCTCGCCCAGCACCGCCGCCTGGTAACCGCAGCCGGTGCCAATCTCGAGCACCCGGCCCAGCTTGCCAGGCGGGCTGCCTGCCCCCTGGCGCAATAATTCCAGCATGCGCGCCACCACATTGGGCTTGGAGATCGTCTGGCCCAGGCCGATCGGCAGGCTGGTGTCTTCATAAGCCTGGTTGACCAGCGCAGTATCGACAAAGCGGTGGCGCTCCACATGACCCATGGCCGCCAGCACCTGCGCATCGGAAATGCCTTGCGCCGCGAGTTTTTGCACCATGCGTGCCCGCACCGCACGAGAGTCCAGGCCAACCCCACTCGGCAAGGCGGTTTTGGTCAGTATTTTTTGATCAAAAATGCCTGTAGCCCTTTCAGGATGAGCGCGGCCAGCTATCTTTTTAGTAGCAGATGGGGTGCCCGTGTCAGGTTCGAGACGCACCGGAAAGCCAGGTCTTTTGACAGCGGGCTTGACCGCCAGCGTGCCCAGAGAAACCAGGGACGATTTAAGAGGCGGCTTCATGCCGCAGCCGGCGCAGGGGTGCTGCCGTGCGTGAGTTTGGCCGCGGTCTGCGCCCAGTACGGCAGGCGCTCATGGTCGGTCAGGTCCACCTGCAGCGGCGTGATGGCAACAAAGCCCTGCTTGGTCGCAAAAAAGTCCGTGCCCTCGCCCTCTTCCTTGGCCGGCCCCGCGCCGCCTATCCAGTACATGGTTTCGCCGCGCGGGCTGGTCTGCGTGATCACCCGCTCAGCCGCATGGCGCCGGCCCAGACGACAGACCTTGTAGCCCTTGAGCTGATCGTCGGGCAGGTTCGGAATGTTGACATTCAGCAACCAGGGCGCCACCGTGGGCAAGGCGCCTTCGGAAATTTTTTCGAGCGAGGGGATCAGTTGCTGCACCAGGTCACGCGCGCGCCGGCCCGCCGCATCAATATGGCCCCAGCCTTTTTCGGTTTGGGAAAACGCAATCGACGGAATGCCGAAGAGGTAACCCTCCATGGCCGCACCGACAGTGCCTGAATAAATCGTGTCGTCGCCCATGTTGGCGCCGTTGTTGATGCCGGACACCACCAGGTCGGGCCGGTAGCCGAGCAGCCCGGTCAGCGCAATATGCACACAGTCGGCAGGCGTGCCGTTGATGTAACGAAAACCATTGGCCGCCGTCTGTACATACATCGGCGAATGCAAGGTCAGCGCATTGGATTTGGCGCTGTTGTTCTGCTCCGGTGCCACCACCTCCACATCGGCGATGTCTTTCAGCGCCTCGTACAGGGCAATAATGCCGGAGGCCTGGTAGCCATCGTCGTTGCAGATCAGAATTTTCATCGCCTGATTTTAGGGCCTCAGGTCCCACGGGTGACAAAGCGCCATTACCTGCCGCTTGCCGGTCCCGTGAACCTGCCTATGATTGACGATCATCAACGGAGACACCTCATGCATGCCTGGCTTTGTGAAGACCCCACCGGCGTTGACGCCCTGACCTGGAAAGAGTTGCCCACCCCGGAGCCCAAAGCCGGTGAGGTGCGCATCGCCATCAAGGCGGCCAGCCTGAATTTTCCCGACCTGCTGATCGTGCAAAACAAGTACCAGATCAAGCCGCCCCTGCCCTTTGTGCCCGGCTCCGAATATGCCGGCGTGGTCGAGGCTGTTGGCGAGGGTGTCAAACACCTCAAGGTCGGGCAGAACGTCGCCTGCCTGTCTGGCACCGGCGGTTTCGCCACCCACACCATTGCGCCGGCCGCGCTGTGCATGCCGCTGCCCGACGGTTTTCCGTATGTCGATGCGGCCGCCTTCATCATGATTTATGCGACATCACACCATGCGCTGGTGGACCGCGCGCAACTCAAACCCGGTGAAACCGTGCTGGTGCTGGGCGCCGCAGGTGGTGTCGGCACCTCGGCCATCCAGATCGCCAAGGCGCTGGGCGCGAAAGTGATCGCCGCCGCATCAACCGATGAAAAATGCGCGCTGTGCACCTCGATAGGCGCCGACGCCACCATCAACTACAGCACAGAGAATCTGCGCGAAGCGATCAAGGCACTGACCGATGGCAAAGGCCCCAACGTGATTTACGACCCGGTGGGCGGCGAGTTTGCCGAACCGGCCTTCCGCTCCATCGCCTGGCGCGGCCGCTACCTGGTGGTAGGTTTTGCCTCAGGCCCGATTCCATCGCTGCCCCTGAACCTGACCCTGCTCAAGGGCGCGTCCATCGTCGGCGTGTTCTGGGGCGGCTTCGCCAAGAACGAGCCGAAAGCCAGCGCCGCCGCCATGGCCGAACTGGCCCAGTGGTACGCGCAGGGAAAAATCAAGCCAGTCATCGACCGCACCATGCCCATGGCCGAACTGAAGGCCGCCTATGCCCACATGGGCTCGCGTGGGGTTAAGGGCAAGCTGGTGATGGTGAACTGAACACCGGCAGACGCCCAAAGAAAAAGCCCCTGAATCAGGGGCTTTTTTCGCTTGCGTCGCTGGGGACAACGCGAACTTGGAGGGCTTGAATACTGGGGTGGCTGATGGGGCTCGAACCCACGACAACAGGAATCACAATCCTGGACTCTACCAACTGAGCTACAGCCACCGGAACCTCAAATTATAACGAGAACTGTGCGCTTTATCCGCTTAGCGCGCGGCTTTAAGCGCCAACCTTCTGCTCGGCAGGCCGTGGCACCTTGATGTCGGCCTTGAAGCGCTCTTTGAGGATGTTGTAGTAGGCCAGGCTTTCCGCCGAAGTCCACCACTGGGTGTACTGGGTCTGCTCCTGCTGGGCGACCGCCGCCGCTGGGGCCGCGCGCGGCAACACCTTGAGCACCTTGACCACCGCATACCCTTGGGCACCCAGGTCCACGCCGACCAGCGCGGGCAAGGCCGAAGTATCGGCGCTGAGTGCGGCCTTCAGCGCGCCAATGGGCAACTGCTGCGCCTGCTCCCGCGAGATCACCACGGCAGCGGGCAAGGTGGCTGCGGCAGGGTTGGCCTTCCAGGCCGCGAGCTTTTCAGCGCCGTCCTTGCGCGCCATCTCGGCACCACGTTGTTGCTGCAGGCGCTCACGCACGCGGTCTTTCACTTCGGCCAAAGGCAAGGCTCGCGCGGGCGTGTGCTGCGTAATGCGGCCCGACACCAACTGGTTGCCGCCAAGGTCCAGCGCCTCGGTGTTGCGCTTTCTCTCCACCGCATCCGGCGAGAACAGCGCTTCAAGAAACTTGGGGTTGGCCAATGCACCGGTAGCGCCAGGCGCCGGCGTGCGGGTCAGCTTGCTGGCGGTTTTGACTTCGAGCTTCAGGCGTTCGGCAATCGGACGCAAGCTGTCTGATTGTTCGTACACCGCATTGCTGAAAGCCTCCGCCGTCTCGGCAAATTTTTTCTGTGCCTGTTGCTGCCGCAATTCGATCTCCAACGCGGGCTTCATCTCTTCGAATGTCTTCTGTTTGGGCGCCTTGATGTCGGTGAGCTTGATGATGTGATAGCCGAACTCGGTTTCCACGACCTCGCTGACATCACCCTTTTTCATCGAAAAAGCCGCGTCGGCAAAGGGCTTGACCATGGCCTTGCGTGAAAAGAAATCAAGGTCGCCGCCATTGGCGGCGGAGCCGGTATCGCTGGAGTTTTTTCGGGCCAGGTCGGCAAAGGAGTCCGGCGCCTTTTTCACGGCGGCCAGCAGTTGCTCGGCCTTTTCTTTGGCTTTCTGGCGATCTGCCGCCGCCGCAGACGCTGGCGACTCGATCAGAATATGGCTGGCGCGGCGCTCTTCATTGCCCGCAAGCTGGGCGGTGTTTTGCTCGTAATAGGTCTTCAGGTCTTGCTCGTTGAGCGTGATGCCCTTGGTCACAGCGTCCAGGTTGAGCACGGCGTATTCGATGTCCACCTGCTCCGGCGCCTGGAATAAGGCCAGGTTGTTTTTGTAGAACTGCTCCAGTTCGGCCTCGCTCGGGTTCACCCTGGCCGCGTAATCCACGCTATTGAACCGTGCAAGCTGCACCTCACGTTTTTCAAAAAACGCATTGAGCGACACATCCGCCGCAGCCTTGGCCGCGAAGCCGCTGCCGGCAACGCCCAGCATCACCTGGCGCGTTGCGAGCTCGGAACGCAGGCCCGCCTCGTAGGCCTCGGGCGTCATGCCGGTTTGCGACAGGAAGCCTGCGCGGTCGAATTTGCCGTCGGGCAATCTGAAAGCGGCAATCGCTTTGTCTTCCGCGTACAGCCGCTGCAGTTTCTGGTCTGGAACCACCAGGCCACTCTGGGCGGCCGCTGCGGCAAACACGCGGTCGCGCACCAGGCGCTCCAGCGTGCCGTATTTTGCTTCTGGCGAGTCGAGCAACTTGGCATCGATGGTGGGCATGGAGGCGCGCAGGCGGTTCACCTCGTTCTGGTGCGCCAGGTCCCAATCGGTCTGCGATATGTCCCGGCCATCAACGCGTGCAACCACGGCAGTGTTTTGCTCCGAGCGGTTGTAGCCGTCCAGGCCAAACAGCACAAAAGACGGAACAATCAGCAAAAACAGCAAGCCCATGGTGACCTTGGTGTGCTTGCGAATGAAATCAAACATCTCGAATTTCCTGTGCGGCCGTCAACCGGCATTGATAACAAATTTTTACCCCAGCCATCCATAAAAAAAGGCGAACCATCTGTTCGCCTTTGTTCAGTTTCTGGTGGGTGCTGACGGGCTCGAACCGCCGACCTACGCCGTGTAAGGGCGCTGCTCTACCAACTGAGCTAAGCACCCCACCTCAACTTTCACTTCATCTGCATCAGTTCAGGGCGTCCTTGAGCGCTTTGCCTGGACGGAACTTGGGCACCTTGGCTGCCTTGATTTTAATCGCATCGCCGGTACGCGGGTTGCGGCCGGTGCGGGCAGCACGTTTGCCCACTGCAAAAGTGCCAAAACCCACCAGAGACACAGAGCCTCCTTTTTTCAGGGTTGTTTTGACGGCGCCAATGGTTGACTCCAACGCGCGCGTCGCGGCCGCTTTGGAAATATCAGCATGTTTGGCAATGTGCTCGATCAGTTCAGTCTTGTTCACAAGGAGCCCCTCGTTGATGAAGTTAATCTGGTTGTCTCTTGAAATATCCCCTGGATACCTGTCAAAAGATACCAGCGGGAGCGGCATGTGCAGATCGTCTGCTGATTCCAATTAGAGCCATGGACTCCAACCGTGTCAATACAACATCAGATTTTTACAACGTGCGGTGGCGGATTCTAGTCTTTTTTTTCACGCTTTCCCCGCATATTCATATGCACACCCAGTATTCGGGGATGCCGCAAGACAAGCCGTTTTACTTCAGGCCAGCGCCTGTGCGATGGCCTTGCCAAGGTCGCTGCCGCTCGCCTTGCCACCAAGGTCCGGTGTGCGCGGTGCACCGCTCTGGGGACTGAGCACTTTTTCAATCGCGGCGAGCACGGCGTCATGCGCCTCCTTGTGGCCCAGGAATTCCAGCATCATCGCGCCGCACCAAATTTGCCCAATCGGGTTGGCGATGTTGCGCCCCGCGATGTCGGGCGCCGATCCGTGCACGGGTTCGAACAGCGACGGAAACTTGCGCTCCGGATTCAGGTTGGCACTGGGCGCAATACCGATGGTGCCGGTACAGGCCGGGCCCAGGTCACTGAGGATGTCGCCGAACAGGTTGCTGGCCACCACCACATCGAAGAAGTCAGGACGCTGCACAAAGTGCGCAGTCAGGATGTCGATGTGAAACTTGTCGAGCTTGAGGTCAGGATAGCCCTTTGCCATCTCCACGACACGCTCGTCCCAGTACGGCATGGTGATTGCAATGCCATTGGACTTGGTGGCGCTGGTCAGGTGTTTTTTCGGGCGCGACTGCGCCAGCTCGAACGCGAACTTGAGCACCCGGTCCACACCAATGCGTGAAAAAACACTTTCCTGCATCACGATCTCGCGCTCGGTGCCGGCGTACATGCGCCCGCCAATGCTGGAGTATTCGCCTTCGGTGTTTTCACGCACGATGTACATGTCGATCTCGCCGGGCAGTCGCGCGCTGCCGTCGCGGCGCACCACCGGCGCAATGATGCCGGGCATCAGGCGCGCGGGCCGCAGATTGATGTACTGGTCGAACTCGCGGCGAAACAGCAGCAGCGACCCCCACAGCGACACATGGTCGGCGATTTTTTCAGGCCAGCCGACGGCGCCGAAATAAATTGCGTCGTGTCCGCCGATCTGGTCCTTCCAGTTGTCCGGCATCATCTGGCCGTGTTTCTCATAGTAGTCCCAGCTTGAGAAATCAAAGTGGTCAAACTGCAGGTCGATATTGAATTTCGACGCAGCGGCTTCCATCACGCGAATACCCTCGGGCATGGTTTCCTTGCCGATGCCATCGCCGGCGATGACCGCGATTCTTTTCTTGCTCGTGTTCTTGCTCATGGTGTTTCCTTGGGTTCAAGTGGTAAAAAATTCAGGGCCTGGTCCAGCAGCAGCGCCGGTGCTTCTTCTGCAATGTAGTGGCCGCAGGGCAATGCCTGGCCCGAGACATCGCCAGCACGTTCTCGCCACAAAGTCAGCACGTCAAAGCATTGGCCCACCGCGCCGTGTTCGCCCCAAAGCACACGCAGCGGCATTGCCAGCTTGCGGCCTGCGGCCACATCGGCGCGGTCGTGTACCGAGTCGATGCTGGCGGAGGCGCGGTAGTCCTCGCAAATGCTTTCTGCGCTGCCCAGGATCTGCACGCAACGCTCGTATTCGGCCAGGGCTTGGGGCGCAAACGCGGCCAGGCCGGCATGGCGCTTGCCCATCACGCTTCGGATATAGCGCACCGGGTCCGTCTGTATCAGGGCTTCTGGCAAGGGCGGTGGCTGAATCAGAAAAAACCAGTGCCAGTAGGCGCGCGCAAATGCGTCCGAGGTGTTCTCGTACATGGCCAGCGTGGGCGCAATGTCCAGCAGCAGCATGCGCTGAACGGCTGCAGGGTGGTCCGCCGCGAGACGGTGCGCCACCCGCGCGCCGCGATCATGCGCCAGCACCTGGAAGCGCTCGAACCCATGGTGCTGCATCACGGCCATCGCATCCAGCGCCATCGCGCGTTTGGAATAGGTAAGGTGTTCGGGGTCTGCGGCGGGCCGCGCGGAATCGCCATAGCCGCGCAAGTCCATCAGGATGACGGTGAAATGACGCGCCAGATCGTTGGCGACACGGTGCCACATCACGTGCGTTTGCGGGTGGCCATGGAGCAACAGCAGCGGCGCGCCCTGCCCGCCCCGCAGCGTGTGCAAGACGCCCGCCGGCCCTTGAATATCGGAGGGTACAAAACCTTCAAACATCAGGCGACATCCGGCGTGTTCATGCGTGTCTTTTTAGTTTTCATTCGTTGACCGATTTTGCGCAATCGCAGACGTCGACACAAGCAATAATCAGGCAATCGATTGTTTCCATAAAGGCAGGAATGCAACGCAGTGATCTGGAACTGGTACTGGCCGTGCGCGAACATGGCAGCTTGAGCGCGGCTGCCCTGAGCCTGGATGTGGCGCCGCCGGTCGTCACCAAGCGGCTCGCCGCGCTGGAGGCGCGCCTGGGCCAGCGCCTGTTTCAGCGCACCACCCGGCACGTCAGCGCTACCGCTGAAGGTGAGACGGTGTGCGAGCGAGCGCTGGTGCTGCTGCGCGGCTTTATCGAACTCGAAGCAGAACTGCAGGAACGCAAGGCCGAACCCACCGGCCTGATCCGGCTCGCTGCCACCCTGGGTTTTGGCCGGCTGTGGCTGGGGCCGGCGCTGGCGAGTTTTCAGGAGCGTTACCCGCGCATCACCATCCAGTTGCAACTGACCGAACAGTTGCCGGACCTGGCTGCCGAGGGTTTTGACGGTGCGGTCTGGTTGTGGCAGGTCGAGGGGCGGCAGGCTGCGCAGTGGGTGTTGCGCCGGCTGGCGCGTAACCAGCGCGTGCTGGTGGCCGCCCCGCGCTATATCCGCCAGCACGGTACGCCGGCCAGCCTGGAAGACCTGCAGAACCATGCCTGCCTGATCGTGCGAGAAAACGCCAGTGCCAGCGGCCAACGCTTCGATATCTGGCCCCTGCAGAAAGAACGCGACAAAACACCAGCGCGGGTGCGCGTGCATGGGCCGCTGGCCAGCAATTCGGGCGAACTGGTGCGCGACTGGTGTGTCGCGGGTCGTGGCATCATGCTGCGCAGCCTCTGGGACATTGCGCCGCAACTGGCCAGCGGCGAGCTGGTGCGTGTGCTGCCGGCTTATGCCATGCCGGACGCCGACATCCACTGGCTGGCGCCCTACCGCGCAGACTCGCCGCGGCGCATCCGCCTGCTGATTGATCATTTGCTGGCGCAGTTCCAGGGCGCGCCCTGGAAAGCTAGGACGCCATCTTTGCGGGCCGCACCACGAGGCTCACGCCCAGCGCCGTGAGTGCCGTGCCCAGCACCGTGACCACCGTGATGGCTTCGCCAAACAGCAACCAGGCCATCAGCGCGGTGGTTGGCGGAACCAGATACAGCAGGCTGGTGACGGCCGTGGCCGCGCCGCGCTGGATCAGCATGTACAGCAGCGAGCTGCCTCCGAGGGTCAGGCCGAGTACCGACCATGCCAGCGCACCGACGAAGCCGCCAGTCCACTGCACGGTTTCGGTTTCAAGAAAGGCAAAGGGCAGCGTCACCAGCAAGGCCGCGCCAAGCTGGATGGCGTTGGCGCTGCGCACGTCAGCAGACTGGACAAAACGCTTTTGGTACAAGGTGCCGGCAGTGATGCACAGCAGCGCGAATACGGCAAAACCCAGGGTGTAGGGCGTGGCTTCATTGCCGGCGCCGAATTTGCGCGAGACCACCAGCAGCAAACCGGCCAGTCCCAGCACCAGGCCCAGCCACTGGCGTTTGCTGACCCGGCCCTGGCTCGCGTCGGACTCTCCCATCTGCGACACCCAGACGGCCGTCAGGACCGGCTGCAGGCCGACCACCAGCGCCGACAGGCCCGAGCCCATGCCGCCCTTGATCGCCGACCAGACGCCGCTCAAGTAACCCGCGTGGATCAGGATGCCAGTGACGGCCAGGTGCAACCACTGCACGCGGCTGGCTGGCCAGGCGACCCGCGCGATGGCAATCCATGCGATAAAACACAGCAGCGACAGCGCGTAACGAATGGCCAGAAAGCTCAGCGGCGGCGCATAAGGCAGGCCATATTTGGCGACGATGAAGCCGGTGCTCCAGATCAGCACAAAAACGGCGGGCATCGCCCGAATCAAGGCGTCATTCGATGCAAGCCGGCTCATTTGGCGCGCGCGCGAATTTCGGGAATGGCTTTTTTCAGGTAATAAATCATGGACCAGACCGTCAGCACGGCCGACAGCCAGATCAGCCAGGTGCCCCAGACCTTGGTGTTGATGATGGCAAACAGGGTGCCGTCATACAGCAGAAAAGGGATGGCCACCATCTGCACCGTGGTCTTGATCTTGCCCAGCATGTGCACTGCCACACTTTTGGTTGCACCGATCAAGGCCATCCATTCACGCAAGGCCGAAATGGCAATTTCGCGGCCGATGATGATCAGCGCCACAAACACATCGGCGCGTTGCAGGTGCACCAGTACCAGCAGCGAGGCGCACACCAGGAACTTGTCGGCCACCGGATCGAGAAAGGCGCCAAAAGATGAGGTCTGGTTGAGCTTGCGTGCCAGGTAGCCGTCGAGCCAGTCGGTCGCAGCAAACACCACAAACATCACGGTGGCGATCAGGTTGGCCTTTTCGGGCGCGATATTGATGTAAAAAATCCCCACGATCAGCGGAATCGCAACAATGCGGGTCCAGGTCATCAGCGTGGGTATGGTCAAGAACATCGCCTGATTTTGGCATGAGCCGGACAAGGCGGGCAGACCAGGTCCGCTGCGCCCCTCAAATACCCCGATTTTCAGTGCAGCGCGCGGTAGATTTCGTCAGCCAGGTCACGCGAGATGCCTTCGACCGTGGCAATGTCTTCGGCGCTTGCTGCGCTCACGCCGCGTATGCCGCCAAAACGCTGCAGCAGACTGGCGCGTTTTTTGGGGCCGATGCCGGCGATGTCTTCAAGCCGGCTGGCGCCGACCCGCACCTTGGCGCGTTTGGCGCGCATACCCGTGATCGCAAAACGGTGCGCCTCGTCGCGGATCTGGGCGATCAGCATCATCGCAGCCGAATCGCGGCCCAGATAGACCTTTTCACGCCCGTCGGCAAACACCAGTTCTTCCAGCCCGACCTTGCGGCCCTCGCCCTTCTCCACCCCGGCGATCAGGCCCAGGTCCAGACCCAGTTCCTCGAACACCTGACGCGCCATCGAGACCTGGCCCTTGCCGCCGTCGATCAGCACCAGGTCAGGCAGGCGCGCCGCGTTGTTGCGCGCCGCTTCGGCCAGCTTGCTGTAGCGGCGCATCAGCACCTGGCGCATGGCGGCATAGTCGTCGCCCGGCGTGATGCCCTCGATGTTGTAGCGCCGGTATTCGGCGCTTTGCATCTTGTGGCCGTGAAACACCACACACGAGGCCTGGGTCGATTCGCCGGCCGTGTGTGAAATGTCAAAACATTCGATACGCAGTGCGTCGAGATTCTCCAGCGACAGTTCCAGCGCCTCGGCCAGCGCGCGCGTACGGGCCTGCTGCGAGCCCTGCTCGGCCAGCAGGCGTGCCAGTTGCAGGTCGGCATTTTTCTGCGCCATCTCCAGCCAGATCCGGCGTTGCTCGCGCGGCTGGTGGATGGCCGTGATCTTGTTGCCAGTCTGCATGATCAGTGCGGCGATCAACTCCTTGTCCACCGGCTGGCTGCATACCAGCACCGGTGGCACCGGCACGTCGATGTAATGCTGGGCGACAAAGGCCTCAAGCACCAGCGCCTCCAGGCTTTTTATCTTGGCCGCTGCTTCTGCCCCGGCGGATTCGGGATTGTCACCATCCAGCCCGGCCAGGTCGGCGGCGTGCTCTACATGGGTGGGGAAGTAAGGACGGTCGCCCAGGTGCCGGCCACCGCGCACCATGGCCAGGTTGACGCAGGCCTTGCCGCCGTGCACCTTGACGGCAAGGATGTCCACGTCCTTGTCGCCGCCGGTCTCCATGGACTGCTGATGCAGCACTTTGGACAGCGCCGACATCTGATTGCGCAGTTCGGCGGCTTGCTCAAACTCCAGCTTGTCTGCATGCCCGCGCATCTGTTTTTCAAGCTCGGTCAATATCTCTTCAGCCTCGCCCTGCAAAAAACGCTCGGCATTGGCGACGTCCAGCGCGTACTGCTCCGGCGTCACATGGCCCACGCAGGGCGCCGAGCAGCGCTTGATCTGGTACAGCAGGCAGGGCCGCGTGCGGTTGTTGAACACCGTGTCTTCGCAGGTGCGCAGCTTGAACACCTTTTGCAGCAGCAAAATCGTTTCCTTGACCGCCCAGGCGCTCGGGTAGGGGCCGAAGTAGCGGTGCTTTTTCTCCACCGCTCCGCGGTAATAGGCCACGCGCGGGAAGGCATGCGAAGCCAGCTTGAGGTAGGGGTAACTCTTGTCGTCACGGAACAGGATGTTGAACTTCGGGTTCAGCGTCTTGATCAGGTTGTTTTCCAGCAGCAAGGCCTCGGCTTCTGAGCGCACCACCGTGGTCTCCATGCGCGCAATTTTGGTCACCATGTGGCCGATGCGCGTGCCGCCGTGGTTTTTCTGGAAGTAGGTCGAGACGCGTTTTTTCAGGTCACGCGCCTTGCCAACATAAAGCACGCCGCCTTCCGCATCGAAATAACGGTAGACGCCCGGCATGGCCGGCAGGGCCGCGACTTCGCTGAGCAGTTGGGGATCGAATTCGTGGGCAGTCGTCATGGTGATGTCGGAAGTACCCGTATTGTGGACAATCCGGAAATGAATCGCAGCCGGCAGTGGGACATATTTTGCAAAGTCATCGACAACCATGGCGACATCGGTGTCTGCTGGCGGCTCAGCGCCGACCTGGCTGCGCGTGGCCAACAGGTGCGGCTGTGGGTCGATGATGCCTCGGCGCTGGAATGGATGGCGCCCGCCCGACACCCGTGCGTCACGGTGCTGCCCTGGCTGGAACCGCTGGGGCGGAACATCCTGCGTTTGGGCAGCGCGCCCTGCGAAGTGCTGGTGGAAGCCTTCGGCTGCGAGATTGCTCCTGAATTCATAGCTGCCTGCGCAGACCAGCAAAGGGCTGGAGGCCAAAAACCTGTATGGATCAACCTCGAATACCTGTCCGCCGAGCCGTATGTGGAACGCAGCCACGCCCTGCCCTCGCCGGTGCAGCACGGCCCGGCAGCGGGATGGACCAAGTGGTTTTTTTACCCCGGCTTCACGCCCGCCACAGGCGGCCTGCTGCGCGAATCTGATCTGATGCTTCGGCAGGCGGAGTTTGATCGGGCGACCTGGTTGGCTGCGCAGCACATCGAATGGGCCGGCGAAAAACTCGTGGGTCTGTTCTGCTACGAACCCCCTGCCCTGGCAACCCTGCTGCATCAGTTTTCTCGCGCGGGACTGGCTGGTGAGTCGGTGCGGCTGCTGGTGGCCGCTGGACGCGCTGCCAGCGCTGTCCGAGCCGTGATGAGTGATCAAATAAGCCTCCAGCCCATGATGGACGGGCGTAGGCTGCTATCAATTTCATACCTGCCGCTGATGACTCAGTCTGAGTTTGACCACTTGCTGTGGGCCTGCGACCTCAACTTCGTGCGCGGCGAAGACTCGGTGGTGCGCGCGTTGTGGGCGGGCAAGCCCTTTGTCTGGCAGATCTACCCGCAGGACGACCAGGCCCACCAGACCAAACTGCAGGCTTTTCTGGGCATGCTGGACGCGCCGCCCTCGCTGCGCGAATTCCATCAGGCCTGGAATGGCCCTGAGCAGGACCTGCCCGCCATTGACGGTCCGCGCTGGTCTGAGTGCAGTCTTGCGGTCAGGCAGCGTCTGCTGGCTCAGCCGGACCTGGTCAGTCAGTTGCTCGAACTTGTGGCAAAAAAAAGCTAAAATCAGTGGCTTTGCGGAGAGTCCCGATCGGGCCGGCCGCACAACCCGCCGCAGGACCTGCCTGCTTAACCAGCGTCCAGCGGCCCAGCCTCAAGTAAGAACTGTTATGAAAATCGCTCAAGAAATTCGCGCCGGTAACGTCATCATGCACGGCAAGGACCCGATGGTTGTGCTCAAGACCGAATACAGCCGCGGCGGGCGCAACTCTGCCACCGTGCGCATGAAGCTCAAAAGCCTGATTGGCAGCTTCGGCACCGAGCAAGTCTTCAAGGCCGATGACAAAGTGGACCAGGTCATCCTCGACAAGAAGGACTGCACCTACTCCTACTTCGCCGACCCGATGTACATCTGCATGGACGCCGAGTACAACCAGTACGAAGTCGAATCCGAAAACATGGGTGACGCGCTGAACTACCTGCAAGACGGCATGGAACTCGAAGTCGTGTTCTACGACGGCAAGGCGATTTCGGTCGAGGTGCCCACCAGCGTGCAGCGCGAGATCACCTGGACCGAACCGGCCGTCAAGGGCGACACCTCCGGCAAGGTGCTCAAGCCTGCCAAACTGGCCACCGGTTTTGAAATTGGTGTGCCGATTTTTGTGGCCCAGGGCGATGTTGTTGAAATCGACACCCGCACCGGCGAATACCGCAAACGCGTTTAAACAATCCACTTAAAAAAGACTCTTCTGGAGTCTTTTTTACTTTTGCGACTGCGCCACTGGAATAGCTGCTTTTATCGCAGCACGCGCCTGCGGACTATTCTTCCAGCAAGTGGAGCCAACGAGGCTTTAAGCCTGCGAGACGATATCCAGAGCATTGGCTTTGGCAAGGAATGCCAAGGATTCAAATCCCAATTGCTCCAGGCGAGCCACAACCATGGGACCTACACCCTTGACTTCCAGCAATGCCCTGCGTTCTTCTGGAGGAAATGGCATGAATACGCTTCCCTTGAAACCCACTTTGTTTGCAAACACTGGGCTCAACTCGGCTCAATACCCAGGTCGCGCAAGCGCTTGGTAATCACCGGAAATTCTTCGGTGTACATGGCCAGCGCACGATCTGGCCCCGCGATCATCGGCTCAAGACCCCTCTCACGTATCACGCCAACAACTTCGGCACTGTTGGCAATGGTCTGAATTTCAGCAGACAGCCGAGCCACTACAGCGTCGGGAGTGGCTCTAGGCACCAAAAACGCCATCCATACGCTGCGGTCAAAAAAGTTATCGGTCACTCCCAATTCCCGAAACGTTGGCACATTGGGTAGCGCGCTCGAACGGTTAGCGCCCATCATGGCGAGCGGCACGATTTTGTCGCTCTGAACATGCTGGCGAGCGGTGCCTGCAGATGTCCAGCCACAGTTGATGGTGTTGGTCAGCAAGTCTTGCAGCACTGGTGCCTCGCCGCGCTGGGGCACGTGGACTGAACTGAACTTCATCGTGCTGCCCAGAGTTTCACCCGCCAGGTGACCCAGACTGCCAATGCCCCAGGAGCCAAAAGACACTTGCCTGCCAGCGGCAAGCGCATAGGCTTTGAATTCTTCAAAATTTTTAACGCCCAAGCTGCTGGGCACTGATAACAAGGCCGGGCTACGCAGGATAGAAGCGACAAATCGAAAATCTTTTTGCGGATCGTATTGCAAGTTTTTGACCAGGACCGTATTGCTGATGAGTGGATCGTTGAGCGTGTACAAAAGCGTATAGCCATCCGCAGGGGCTTTGGCTACTTCAGCCGTACCAATCGCGCCGGACGCGCCAGTTTTGTTGTCAACAATGACGTTTTGTACGAATACTTTGGACAGCTTTTCACCAATCAGGCGCGCTGTGGCATCGGTTGCACCACCTGCCGGGTAAGGCACGACGATACGAATGCTTCTGTTGGGAAATACTGCCGGCTGCGCATGTGCATACATTGCCAGTGACGGCACTGCCAGGGCAACGGAGGTTTGAACGCCAGCATGGATAAAGCTTCTTCTGTGCATGAATGTCTCCTGAAAATAGTTTGATTAACTTGAGCTGAACGAGAAAAAATTAGGCCGTGGCGGTTGAGCGTTGCGGCGCTGCGATAACGGATGTTTGAACACGCGCTGCGGCAGCAAGCGCCTCTTGCCCTGCTTCGATTTCGATCAAATGACGAAAGCGGGTCAGTGCGCCGTCCAGGTGCAGGGGCAGCATCTTGAAGTCAAGAGACATCGCCAGGGTGGCGCTTTGCGCGCCAATCATGTCCTTGTCTTCCTGAAAAGCGCGCAGCAACATCTGGTACATGGCCCCAGCCAGCTCAGCATCGCCCTGCCCTGTCTTGTGGCCTTGCTGAAAGAAATAATGCGTGCTGTTTTCGGTCTCTGGCGTCAGCGTCTGGCAACTGTGCAGCTCTACCTCGCCCCGATCAACCGCATTGTTTTTGCTGGGTCTGCCACCAGATTTCATAAGCAAAGTGCCGGGCAACACAAAGTCGTAGTCCCACCAGCGCTCAATCGTCCCGGTGAAATTGTGAACACGCTGGTATGAGGGCGGCGATGGCAATTCGGCCACATAGCGCTTGACACGCAAGCCGCGCTGGCTAGGTGCGGTAATGTCGCTCACATCGGCGCGCGATTGAGCAATGGCGGTGGATCCGCCCAGCGTTTTTTCATGGACATAACTCAGGTGCGAAAAGTCCAGCAGGTTGTCACAAATCAGCAGGTAATTGGTGTCGTAATGCATGTAGCCGGGCAGGTTTTTCCAGTCCGGGCTGTCACATGAATAGTTGTCGGGCAACATCGCCAAATCGGCTTTTTCGGGCTCGCCCATCCAAACAAAAATCCATTTGTTTTTAGCCACGACGGGGTAGCGTTTCACGCAGGCTTTGGCAGGAGCAGTGTCCATGCCGGGCACCTCAATGCATTGACCTTGCGGGTTAAACAGCAGACCGTGGTAGCCGCAGCGCAGGTTGCTGCCCTCAAGTCGACCTTTGGACAGTGGCGCACCCCGGTGGCAACAGCGGTCAGCCAGCGCAACCAGCTCTGTGCCCGCGCGGTAAACCACGATGGGCTCACCGAGCACGGTTCGGGTAAATATCTGGCCATTGGCCTGGTCAAGCGGAATTTCGTGATCCCAGGCGATCACGTACCAGCAGTTTCTAACAAACATGGGTTTAGTTCCTTTGAAGCGGATTGAAGGCAATGAGGTCGGTCAAGTCGCGCCTTTTTTGCGCACAGGTTTAGCAAGAGAATCGGCGATGAACGCCTGGGTCGCCAGCTCAACGGCAGGCAGGTTTTCATGCAGACACTTGAGCAAGCGCAGGAGCGTTTCATGGTCATCTTTGCTAAGCACTTCCACCAGCGCGCGCTCTCTGGCCAATGCGATGCCAAGAATCTGGTCGTGGATGTGGCGCCCGTGCACCGTAAAGCTGGCCAGACGCACCCGCCCGTCGGCTGAATCAAGCTCCAGCGTGATCAACTTTTTGGCCACCATCTGCTTGAAGCATCGGCTAACCGAAGCCTTGTCCATACCGATAATCTGGCTGACCTGCTGCGCGGTGATGGTTTCATGAACGGCCAGCAGCACCATGCAACGCCAGACTTCTGCCCCAACGCCAAACAGATTCAGGTAATTTTGCGATGCCCCACGGGTCAGCTTGTTGGCAATCCAGACAAAGTAGGCGGGAACGTATCGGTCCAGATCAATCGCCGGCATCGGCGCTGTCAACAATTGTCTCGCGTCATCGTTGCTGGCCATGGCAGTTTGGCGCCCCCCATTTGGCTTGGCGTCAGCCTGGTTTCGCGTCACTGTTTTTCTGGGTAGTGGCAATGGCATGGTGCGTATTAATTGGTTGGCAACTCAACTAGTTGAATAATCAACCGATTTCATTCAGGTCGCATCAGCAATAACCCGAAGGCATTTCCGTGACAAGCCGACGTTCACAATAGGGCCATGGACCAAACCCAAGATTTATCCGGCAGCCGCCTGGCCGACGCCTGGGCCGAGCTGCAGTCACATGCCGACAAAGGCAATCCCCTCGAGGCCGACGCCTACCGACTCGCGTTCGCGGACCCGGAGTTTTTGCTGCGCCGCGAAACACGTGGCATTCGCTTTCAGCTTGAGATGCTGAAGCCCGACATGGAGCAACTGGCCCAGGGCATTGAAAACACCATCGTGGTTTTCGGCAGCGCACGTTTCCCCGCGCCCGAGCAGGCTGAGCAAGCCCTGAAGCTCGCCCGAGAAAGCGGCGACACGCAGGCGCTGACCCTGGCCGAGCGGCAAGTGCGCAATGCGGTGTATTACGAGCAGGCACGGCTGTTTGGGCGCATGGTGGCAACCCACAGCAAACACCGTCCACCGGCCGAGCAGCTCTTCATCTGCACCGGCGGTGGCCCCGGCATTATGGAGGCGGCCAACCGAGGCGCGCACGAGATGGGTGTGCCCACCGTGGGTCTGAACATCGCGCTGCCGCATGAGCAAAGCTCCAATCCCTACGTCACGCCCTCGCTGAGCTTCAAGTTTCACTACTTCGCGCTGCGCAAGATGCATTTCATGATGCGGGCCAAGGCGCTGGTGGCCTTTCCCGGTGGTTTCGGCACACTCGACGAGCTGTTTGAAGTCATCACGCTGGTGCAGACCCGCAAGGCCAAGCCGGTGCCCATCATCCTGTTCGGGTCCGACTACTGGAAACGCCTGCTCAACTTTGACGTGCTGATCGAGGAAGGCGCGATTTCGCCGGAAGACTTGAAGCTCTTTGAATACGTCGACGACCCGCAGGTCGCCTGGGACGCGATCAAGACGTTTTATCAGCTCTGAATAGAGCCCCCACGCTTGTCGCTTCGCGTACTGCGCTGCCCCCGAGGGGGCCGCTGCGCCTGCGGGCCGGCGGAGCCGGACCCGCGGCCCCTGCTTGAAGGGAGTCCCGTCTCGCCCGCTGCGTATAAATCAGTCTCGCAGCAGCCACGCGGCACGTGCGCCAGCGCCCACGACTGCGCCGGTGGCCCAGAAAACGCCGGCAATGCCGATGACGGCGCCCATGGTGCCGAACAACATCGGCATCACCACGCTCGACGCGTTGATGGCCATCAGGCGCAGGCCCAGCGCCTCGCCGTGGCGCGCTTCGGGTGTGATCTGGTGCAGCATGCTCATGATCATGGGCTGGACCGTGCCCAGCGCAAAACCCAGCAGCACCGAACACACGCCCATGCCCAGCGCCGTGCCCATGAAGGGGTAAACACCAAACAGCACGGCAGTCATGAGCATGGCGCCCACCAGCACGCGCCATTCGCGCAGATGCGCGGCCAGCAGCGGCATGACCATGCGAATGGCGGCGGCGGCGACGGCAAAGGCGCCCAGGATGGAACCGATGACCGAGGCGCTGATGCCTTTTTCAAAACCCAGCACCGGCACGACAAAAGTGTGCACGTCCCAGCAGGACGACAAAAACCAGTTCACCAGCATCAGACGGCGAAACGCCGGGTCGCGCAACAGGTCCCAGGCGCTGGGCGGCACGCTGCCTGGCTCCACAACCACCGGCGGCAACTCGCGGGTTGGCCGCACCAGCAGCCAGCTGGCCAGCGGTAACATTGCCATCAGAAAAAACGCTGCCCGGTAGCCGGTCGTGCTGTTGGGGGCCGCGCCTGCGTGGTCGATCAGCAATCCTGCGGCGAAGGGGCCAATGAAGTTGGACACAGCCGGCCCTATCGACAGCCAACTGAACACGCGCCGCAGTTGCAGCGCGCCGGCCGCAGCCCGCCCGACATGGCGCTACAGCGAAATCACCGCCACGCCTGTAGCGCCGCCGGTCATCAGTGCTGCAAGACAGAGCACCGGAAACACCGGGAAGGCCACCGCCATGCCAGCGCCCAGCACAGCAGCCACGACGCTGTAACCGATGGGGCGTTTCAGGCCATGGCGATCCGCAAAACGGCCGGCCGGCAAGGCCAGAAACACCTGCGTCAAAGCAAACATCGCGAGCAGCACACCGACGGCCACCGGGCTGTAACCCTCGCGCAGCTCCAGCAGCGGTGCGGCCATGCGGGTGCCGGCCATGCAGGCGTGCAGGCAGACTTGCGCAAGAATCAGGCGGGCCAGTTCAGGCGTCATAGATAGTGATCAAATCAGGCTCTAGCCCATATCCACAGGGCGCAAGCAGCTATCAAATCAGTAGCATCTTGCGTCAGTCGTCCAGCGCATCGGTATCGGCCGCAGGCGGCAGCAGCACCTGGGATTCGGCGTCGGGCAAGGCCTCGACCTTGCGCAGGGCCAGCCGCATCTGCTTGGCGCGGGTGTCGGCCTTGTCCAGCGTGTCGGAGGCCTTGGCCACCTGCTCCTTGATACGCGCCACCCATTCGCCATAACGCTCGAACTCGGTCTTGACCGCGCCCAGCACCTTCCAGACCTCGGACGCCTGCTGCTCCAGCGCCAGGGTGCGAAAACCCATGTGCAGGCTGTTGAGCATGGCCAGCAAGGTCGTCGGCCCGGCCAGCGTCACGCGGTGCTGGCGCTGAATCGCGTCCATCAGGCCGGGCCGACGCAGCACCTCGGCATACAGGCTTTCGACCGGTAAAAACAAGATGGCAAAGTCGGTGGTATGTGGCGCGGCCAGGTAGTTCTCGGCAATCGATTTCGCTTCGCTGCGGATACGCGCCTCCAGCGCCTTGCCGGCCTGCTCTACTGCGGCGGGGTCCACGCGTTCATGCGCGTCGAGCAGGCGCTCGTAATCGTCACGCGGAAATTTTGCATCGATGGGCAACCACACCGGCGAACCATCATCACCGCGGCCCGGAAAGCGAATGGCAAAGTCGACACGCTGGCCGCTGCGCGGCTTGGTCTCGACCTGTTTGGCGTACTGTTCGGTGGTCAGCACCTGCTCGAGCAAGGCTTCGAGCTGCACCTCGCCGAACACGCCGCGGGTCTTGACGTTGGTCAGCACACGCTGCAGGCTACCCACGCCGACCGCCAGCGACTGCATCTCGCCCAGGCCCTTGTGCACCTGTTCGAGCCGGTCGGCGACCTGCTTGAAACTTTCGCCGAGACGCGTCTCCAGCGTGGTCTGCAGTTTTTCGTCGACGGTCTTGCGCATCTCGTCGAGCTTGGCCGAATTGGTCTGCTGCAACTGGGCCAGTTGCTGCTCCAGCGTCTCACGCACTTCCACCATGCGCCTGGCGTTTGATTCACTGACCGACTGCAACTGGGTGCTCAGCGTGTCGGAGAGGGTTTTCTGCAGCAGCGTGAGTTGCTGGGCGAAGGCGTCGATCTGCGTGTTCTGGGTCCGAGTCGCTTCCGCCGCCTGTTTGACCAGGGTCTCCTGGAAGGTCGCCAGGCTGTGTGTCATTTCCTGGCGCACGCCGCGAGAGGATTCACTGATCTCGCGCCGCAGCTCGCGCTCCAGCCGCTCGCTGGCAGCCAGCAACTCGGCGCGGCCGCTGTCGGGCACCGCAGGCTTGCGCACCAGCAACACGATGACAGCCACCAGGATGGCCAGTGCCAGGGCGACGAGCAACCACAGTTCGATCAAGACAGGTCCTCAGCCGGCCAGCACTGCGGGGTTCAGTGGTGTCAGCGGCTTTTTGTCCTTGAAGAAACCGATCAGGTTGTCCACCGCCAGATTCGCCATCGCCAAACGCGTCGGCACCGTGGCGCTGGCGATGTGCGGCGTCAGCACCACGTTGGGCACAGTCAGCAAATCGGGGTGAACCTTGGGCTCACCTTCAAACACATCCAGGCCGGCGGCTGCAATGGTTTTGTCACGCAGGGCCTTGGCCAGCGCCGCATCGTCGACAATACCGCCGCGCGCAATGTTCACCAGCGTCGCCGTGGGTTTCATCATCGCCAGTTCGGCTGCACCAATGGTGTGGTGCGACGCAGGCGAATACGGCAACACCAGCACCACATGGTCGGCTGTTTTCAGGAGCTCTTCCTTACTGACATAACTGGCCTTGCATTCGGCTTCCATCGCGGCGTCAAGGCGCGAACGGTTGTGGTAAATCACCTTCATGCCGAAGCCGTGCGCACCGCGCTTGGCAATGCCCTGCCCGATGCGGCCCATGCCCAGCACGCCGAGCGTGCTGCCGTGGATGTCGGAACCGGCAAACATGTCGAAACTCCATTTGTCCCACTTGCCGGCGCGCAGGAAATGCTCGCTCTCGGTCACGCGTCGGGCGGTTGCCATGAGTAAAGCAAAACCGAAATCGGCGGTGGTTTCGGTCAGCACGTCCGGCGCGTTGGTGGCCAGCACACCGGCCGCCGTCATCGCGTCGATGTCGAAGTTGTTGTAACCCACTGCCATGTTGGCGCAGATCTTCAGGCGCGGGCAGGCCGCCAACACCTCGCCGTCAATGCGGTCGCCACCGGTGGTGAAAGCGCCGTCCTTGTCCTTGAGTTTGTCGGCCAGCTCGGCCTTGGACCAAACAGCGTCGGACTGGTTGGCTTCGACCTCGAAGTGTTGCTCCAGGCGGCTGACGACTTCAGGAAAAATCGCGCGGGCGACGAGGATTTTGGGTTTGCTCATGAAGGTCTCTTTGTGAAGGGGATATGACGGGTCACTTGAACCAGATAAAGGTCATCAGGACAAACAGCGGGATCAGCACCGCACCCGACCAGACCATGTAGCCAAAGAAACTGGGCATCTTCACACCCCGGTCCTCGGCAATCGCCTTGACCATCAGGTTGGGCGCATTGCCGATGTAGGTATTGGCGCCCATGAACACCGCGCCGGCCGAAATTGCGGCCAGTGTCGGGGCCAGTGTGGTCATCAGGACCTGCGGGTCGCCACCGGCCGTGTTGAAAAAAACCAAATAGGTCGGCGCGTTGTCGAGAAACGAACTCAGCGCACCCGTGGCCCAGAAGTACATGGCCGGATCGGGCTGGCCGTCGGGCCGGGTCACGGCAGCCACCACTGCGCCAAACGGCCCGCTGCTGCCTGCCTTGAGCATCGCAATGACCGGAATGATGGTCAGAAAAATACCGGCAAACAACTTGACCACCTCCGCCATCGGGCCCCATGAAAACTGGTTGTCCTCATGCACCTTGCGGGCCGTGAGCTTGAGTGACAGCAAGGTGATCACAATCAACCCGGCGTCGCGCACCAGGCCGGGCAGTCCGACCTCGGTGCCATACACATTGAACACCACGGGGGACTTCCAGAAACCACTGAGCAGCACCAGACCAGCCACGGCCGCCAGCAGCACAAAGTTAAAAGCGCCGTCAAAGCCGAGGCGTTCGGTGTCTGGCGTCGGGTCCACCGGCTGCACGCCTTCCTTGCGGTAGTACCAGCTATCCAGCAGGTAGAAGATCACCAGCAGGCTAGCGATCAGGAACAGGGTTTCCGGAAAGATGTGCTGGAGCGTCCAGAAAAAATCCACGCCCTTCAAAAAGCCCAGGAACAGCGGGGGGTCGCCCAGCGGCGTCAGCGAGCCGCCGGCATTGGAGACGATGAAGATAAAAAACACCACGATGTGTGCGTTGTGTTTGCGGTTGTCGTTGGCGCGGATCAAAGGCCTGATCATCAGCATCGAGGCGCCGGTAGTGCCCATGAAACTGGCCAGCACGGCGCCAATCAGCAACAGGCCCGCATTGAGCGCCGGACTGCCGTGCAGGTTGCCACGGATGAAAATGCCGCCGGCCACCGTGAACAGCGCTGTCAACAAAATAATGAACGGTATGTACTCGGCCACCAACGCATGAACCAGGCTGATACCCGCTACTGAAGGTCCGAACATCACGGCGAAAGGAATAAAAAACGCCAGCGTCCAGGCCGCCGAAACCTTGCCAAAATGATGGTGCCAGAACGACGGCACCAACAAAGGCATCAGCGCAATGGACAGCAGCAGGCCGGCAAAAGGCACGCCCCACAGTGGCGATAACTGGCTGCCGTCGAAGTCTGCCGCCAAGGCCAGCCCGGGCCAGACAAAAAACAAAGCCGCAACGACGGCCCAGCGCGATATTTTCATGGTGTCTCCATTTTCAAAAGCAGAGGGACAAACGCCCGACCCCAATTATCCCGGTGATGCGATGTCAAAAACCTGACGCAGGTAAGCCAGGTATTTTTCGTCGTCGCACATGTTTTTCGACGGCGTGTCCGATAACTTGGCCACCGGCTGGCCGTTGCAGCGCACCATCTTGATGACGATTTGCAGCGGCTCGTAACCGAGATCGTTGGTCAGGTTGGTGCCGATGCCGAAAGCCAGTTGGCAACGCCCCTTGAACTGCGAATACAACTCAATGGTGCGCGGCACCGTCAGACCGTCGCTGAAGATCAGCGTCTTGGTTTTGGGATCAACCCGGTTTTTGGCGTAATGCGCCAGCATGCGTTCGCCCCACTCGAACGGGTCGCCGCTGTCATGGCGCGCGCCGTCGAACAACTTGCAAAAATACATGTCGAAGTCGCGCAGGAAGGCGCTCATGCCATAAACATCACTCAGCGCAATACCGAGGTCA
>Ga0308009_10000363_pt1 | contig 35549 bp, 27 predicted proteins | sample Neamet127_FD_203134 | JGI IMG/M metagenome (GOLD analysis project Ga0308009, IMG submission 203134) | Marine microbial communities from water near the shore, Antarctic Ocean - #127 | ecosystem: Environmental > Aquatic > Marine > Unclassified | place: Southern Ocean | collected 2014-07-24 | reverse complement strand
TAGAACCCTTTAAAAATATAGGGTTTTTACAGAGCAAATATCTAAAGCTAATTAAAGATTTTAACTTTAATCCTATTCCTTCTAATATTGCCGTAAACTCTAGAATTAATAGAAACTTTACAGAACAACAATCTAGAAATTTAGTAGAAGGGCTCTCTGACCAACCAGCATTAAAACAACGAAGATTTTTATTTGATTGGGACTATACCATTGGTTTCGATTTAACAAAATCGCTTCAATTTAACTTTAACGCTACCAATAGTTATATTTATGATACGTTTGGCTCTAATGATGAAATTCAAATTTTTGATGAATTTTTTAATTCTGGAAGAGCAAATCATTATCATCAAAAACTAAATGGTACCTATAAATTACCATTTGCTAAAATTCCTTTTTTAAGTTGGATAAAAGCAGATTATGCATATACAGCAGATTTTGATTGGCAAGCCGCGGCGCAAAGCACAATTGATATTGGTGGAACTGATGTGGCTTATGTAGATTTAGTAGGAAATGTTATTCAGAATGCAAATACACACAACATAAATACTACGTTTACATTTGATAAATTTTATAAGAGTTTAGGTTTTGATAAATGGTTAAAGACAAAAAGAAAGCCAATTCCTAAAAGAGCAGTTGCTTTAAAAGGGTTAGATAGTTTAGCAAAAAAACCAAAAAGGATTAGACAAAAATATAAAAGAGTACCATATCCTGGTAAAAAAATACCCGTTGTAAAAAAAGTTTTAAGAAGCCTATATACCATTGCAACCTCTGTAAAACAGGGTAAAATAAGTTATTCAGAAAATAACGGGCAATATTTACCCGGTTACACGCAAGATGTTGGCTTTCTTGGTGGTGCACCAACTTCATTTGCTTTTGGTAGTCAAGTAGATATTAGAAACACAGCTTTACAAAATGGATGGCTTGTTGGACCTAGAGACCCAGATAATAGTGAATATTACAATAAAACATATAGCAGAACACAATACAATAAATTAGATTATAACTTTACGCTAAAGCCAATTAAAGATTTAAATATTGATGTTCGTGGGAATCAAATTAAAACTAGAGATTTATCGCAACAACTAGATGTTTTAGAAAATGGGTCTTCTACAGGGGTCTTAGATTTTAGGGCAGCAGCTTTTGAGACCGGTAACTTTAGTACCAGTTATTCTATGATAGCTACTACTTTTGCAAATGGTGATGCCTTATTTCAAAACATGAAAGAGTACAGAGGTATTATTGCAAATAGATTGGCTCAAGAGAATAATACCCCAGTTAATGGTTTTGGTAATAATAGCCAGCAAGTTTTACTACCTGCATTTATGGCTGCGTATTCTGGTGCAAGCCCAAATAAAGTAAATACTAGCTTGTTTAGAAATATTCCTATTCCTAACTGGACTTTGCGTTATTCTGGCCTTATGAAATTAGACTTCTTTAAAAAGAACTTTAGTAATTTTGTAGTTTCTCACGGCTATAAATCTTCCTACACAGTATCTAGTTTTACAAACAATTTACAATATGATGCTAGTAACGCATTTTCAACTAGCAATGCTGCAGGAAATTATGAGCCAGAATTATTAGTTTCTGCCGCTACATTAGTAGATGAATTTTCTCCTTTAATTAAGATAGATATGAAAATGAGAAATTCTTTTTCTCTAAGAGGTGAAGTTAAAAGTGATAGAACACTTACAATGAATTTTAACAATAGTACTTTAACAGATATAAAAGGAACTGAATATATACTTGGAATGGGCTATGTTTTTAAAGATGTAAAAGTAAAAACGCGTTTTACCGGTAAAAAACAAACTCTAAAAGGAGATATTAATTTAAGAGCAGATGTCTCTTTAAGAGATAATTTAACACAAATTAGATCTGTAGATGAAGATAATAATCAAATTAGTGGTGGACAAAGATTATTTTCAATTAAATTTACAGCCGATTATAGATTAAGTAGTAGTCTTACAGCATCATTTTATTACAATCACCAAACATCTAAATATGCTATTTCTACCACTTTTCCAAGACAAGCCATAAACGGCGGTTTTAATATTATCTATAATTTAGGTGGAAATTAAATAATTAACAAGAATAAATATATTAGAATGAATATACCAGCAGAATTAAAGTATACTAAAGATCATGAGTGGATCAAAATAGAAGGAAACGTAGCAACTGTAGGAATTACAGATTTTGCACAGGGAGAACTAGGAGACATTGTTTATGTTGATGTAGACACATTAGATGACACTGTAGAAGAAGGAGAAGTTTTTGGCTCTGTAGAAGCTGTAAAAACAGTTTCTGATTTATTTATGCCATTATCAGGAGAAGTTATCGAATTTAATGACACTTTAGAACAAGATCCAGAATTAGTAAACTCAGACCCATATAACAAAGGTTGGATGATTAAAATTGAATTTACTGACAACACACAACTAGAAGACTTATTAGATGCTGCAGCATATGAAAGCCTTGTTCAAGGTTAAAATACATATAATTGCAATAGCTGTAACTGCTGTTGTTTTATATTTAAGCCTTGTAAAAATGCCCTCATATAATGCGGGTATTGTCCACTTAGATAAATTGCAACATTGTTTTGCCTATTTCATATTAAGTAGTCTTTGGCTGCTTGTGTTTTCCAAAAAAAATAAAAAATATCTTATTGTTTTATGTTGTGTTCTATTTGGCATACTTATTGAAGTTTTACAAAATGAATTAACAAATTATAGAACAGGAGACTATCTAGATGTAATTGCAAATTCTATTGGTGTTTTCTTAGGATTATTTGTTTTCAATCAAATTAAAAAAAAATTGAAGTTAAAAAAACAAAAAGATTTGTAATTAAAACAATAATTTAGTTAAATTAGCGAACTATTAAAACTCTTATTCTATGGAAATAAAGAAGAATCCTAAATCTAATTTAGAAAATTACAGTAAAATATTTATGCAAATTGGTCTTGTATTAGCCTTATTTGTAACCTATGCTGCAATTGAAAAGAAAACTTACGACAAAACTACAGGTAGTTTAGGTGTTGTAAATATGAATGCAATGATGGATGAGGAAATACCTATTACTGAAAGAGTAGAGCCCGTAAAGCCAAAAACACCACCACCACCAGCACCTGAAAAAATTGAAGTTGTTGAGGATGAAAAAGAAGTGGAAGAAACTGTAATAGAATCTACCGAAACAGATGAAAATGAAGCTGTAGAAGTTGAGGAAATTGTAGAAATTGAAGAAGCAGAAGAGGTTATTGAAGATGTAAACTTTATGATTATTGAAGATGCACCTGTATTTCCTGGATGTAAAGGTTCTAAGAAAGAACTAAAGAATTGTTTTAGTAAAAAAGTACAAAAACACTTTACCAGAAAATTTGATGCAGATTTACCTAACGAACTAGGTTTATCTCCTGGGAAGAAAAGAGTATTTATTGGTTTTAAAATTAATAGACAAGGGTATATTGTAAACATTCAAGCGAGAGCACCCCATCCAAAAATTAAGGCGGAGGTTATTAAAGTAATGAAAATGTTACCTAGAATGAAACCAGGTAAACAAAGAGGAAAACCTGTAGGAGTTAGTTATAACATTCCTTTCTCTTTATTAGTAGAGTAATAAGATCTTATAAAATATACAAAACGCTTAGATTAACTTCTAAGCGTTTTTTTTGTAGTAAGGTTTGCCTTTTTATTTCAAGAAGTACAAAGCTGCAATAAGCCTTTTAAAATAGCATTTATTAACGGCATTACATGGTAATTAAAGGAACCTTAAAGACCTGTATAGATTGATTTCCTAGGCGTAAAAACACAATAGCAATGACGTTAAAAAAGAATGCGGTACCTTAAAATAGCTGGAAACAAGGCATAAAAAATGTCTAAAGTAAATTTTACTTTAGACATTCTTTTTAAAAATAACGTTTTATTTATTTATTAACAGCAACCCTATTGTCTGATTTCCATAAATTTACGCTTTGTATTTTATTATTATTATAACTTATTTCTTTAAGTGCACCTTCACTCCATAAAAACCACTTTCCTGTTTTCTTACCTTTTTTATAAAAAGCCATTTGAGTTTTATTTCCTTGTTTGTCAAAACGTACCCATTTACCCGTTAGCTTTTTATCTTTAAAAAAACCTTGTGTGCTTATCGCTCCGTTATCATAGTAATATGTAGCCTTAACTAAGTCCCCTTCAATTTCATAAGTCGGCTTAGGTTCTTGTGAATACCCTATTGCTGCGATGCAAAAAATTGCAATTGTTAGTAATTGTTTCATGTTTTTTTCTTTTTTTGTTATTGACTACTCAACAAATATAAAGATTATATAACAATTACCAAACATTTACGTAACATTAATTTAACATTGGAATTCTTTAAGATTATTTCCTAATTTTTCCGGATACTATTTATAATTAGAAATAAAGAATAGTAAAAAAATTGTTAAGGCACTCAAAACTTAAAATAATTTATTTACCAACTACAAACATTAGCTAATAATTCTATTTAGTAAAAGTATCGAATAAGTTTTATGGAAAAATAAGGCACAACTGATATGAATTTATTCAAGAAAGAAATACCAATATTATTCTAGCCAATACTAAATAGCACTTAAAAAGTAGGTTTCTTTTTCTTTTCTGGAATTACTATAAAATCTTTTAGATAAAAAGGTTCAAAATAAGCAACATCTTCGAAATTGTTATTATTATATTTTTGGTAGGATAATTCTGCCATTTCTATAGATGAAGGAAACTTATCATCTACAAATACTGCATTTTTATGTGTAATTGTTTCTTTGCACTTTTGCGCTCCATCACCTAAAAAATATACTTCACCTCTTTCCAACTCCTCTGCAAAAGAAGTATTATCTATAATTTCTGCTTTAATTTCTCTTATTTTTTGATGTTCTTTGTCAAAAATAGCAGCATATACTTCCATTCTTCGAGCATCTAACATTGGCACAATTACACCCTTATTAATGCTAACAGCGTAAGATAGAGATGTAAGTGTGTCTATAGAAATTAAAGGCTTATTTAAGGCAAATGAAAGGCCTTTTGCGGCAGAAACACCAATTCTTAATCCGGTATAAGAACCTGGTCCTTTACTTACCGCTATTGCGTCTATTTTGTCTTTAGAAATAGCTACTTCTTCTAAAATTTGAGCTATAAACGGATGCAATACTTCTGCATGAGAATAATTACCATTATTCAATTCTTTACTAGCTATAACTCTACCACTGTCTGCAATACTAACAGAGCAGTTTTTAGTTGAAGTTTCTATATTAAGGATAATTGCCAATTTCTGTTGTTATTTTTTACAAAGATAGTACTCACAAAAAGAAAAACCTCACAGAATTAAATTCTGTGAGGTTTTATACTAATTATTTTACTTTATTTATTCAAAGATTAACTCTCCAGAATAAAACTGTAAAGTCTTTGTTTTAAAAATATAATCATACTTAGAAAGAATCATAGCGCTTTCTGCTGTTACCAGACGCGTTCTAACCAAATCAAAATCAAACAAGGTCATTGCTCCATAATTATATCTTTCTTGCGCATTTTTGAATGCTTCTTTTTGCGCTGCTAAAGAAATTGTAGCTGCTTGATATGATTTTAAACTAGATCTTACATCTAAAAACGCTTGTTCTATCGTTTGTTTTAATATTAATTTCTGACTTTCTAATCTTAATTCAGAGGCTTCTTTATTTATAAAAGATTGGGCAACCCTGTTTTTTGTTTGAAATCTATTAAAAATTGGTATGCTCATATTAAAACCCAATCCGTAACCTAAGTTATTATCAAATTGTGTAAACAAAGCTGTATTTTTTAGGCCTTCAGGTAAATTTAAATTGAAACCATAATTTGTAGATAAGCCTGCAGATGCAGTAATTGTTGGCAAAAAGCTACCTTTTGCGATAGCGATATTAAATTCTGCATTTTTTATATCTAGTTTTGCTCTTGCAATTTCGGGCATATAATCTAAAGATTTCTGAAAAACGGTAGAAGAGTTATCATATAACAGATTAACAGAGGGAGCTTCCAGTTCTATTGGAGCAACATCAAAATTTTCTACAGGCTCTTGCAACAACTGCGCAATATTTAACAATGCCAAATCTAATGCATTCTCTTGTAAAATTACATTTTGTAAATCATTTGCTGCTGTAGATTGAAAGTTTAACAACGATCCCTTTGCAATTACCCCTGCATTAAATCTTGCCTCTGCAGCCTCTATTTGTTTTTTACTTATTGCCGCCTGCACTCTGGCAACCTCTAAATTTTCTTTAGCAAATAATACATTTAAATACGTATTTACAACTCTAAGAGAAATATCATTTTCAATTTTTTCTAAATCGTATATGCTAGATGCAACACCTAACTGTGCTTGTTTGTAAGTATTTGTGTTTCTATAACCATTAAATACAGTATACCCAGAACTTAAACCTAAAGAACCTCCAAAAATACTGGTAGAGATTCTGTTATTTGAAACCGGATCGAAACCAGAACCAAAATTTAAATTGCCTCCCGTGTTACCATTTAAATTAGGTAAGAAGTTCCCTTTTGCAATTGCAACATTTTTTTCTGCAAGCGATACACTTAATTTATTCTGTTGAATAGAGATGTTCTTTGCTAATGCCCGATCTACCGCCTCTTTTAATGTCCACTTTTTTTGTGAAAAAGTACCAATTGAAGTGCAAAGTGCTAAAAATAGAATGAATTTATTTTTCAAAATTTATAATTTTATATGATGTTAGTTGATTCTAATAATATGGCTAACAAAAGAAATATTGAAAATCAAAAAACATTAAAATTCTGACAACAATCTATTTATTTTTTTGTTAACTATACATAAGACGAACAAAAATAAAATTTGTTACAATGTTATGCTCTTATTTAAATGTTAATTATTCGCCTTCTTATTGTAGCGGTAAATAGTAAAAAATAAGAGACCTATTAAAATGTAAGGAAAAACCATTAGATAAGTAATACCACTATTTACGCCTTCTGCCATTGAAATATCTCCATTTTCTACAACGGCTTTACACATTGCACATTGAGAAAATGTAGTTTTAGAAGATAAAAAAATAAAAAATATAAATAAAAAGTTCTTTCTAAACATAATAAGGGGCTATCATTAAATATACTATAACTCCAGTTACAGCTACGTATAACCAAAGTGGAAATGTCTTTTTTGCTATTTTTTTATGCTCTGGAAACTTCCCTAGCTTTGCCTTCATATATGTTACCAAAACAAACGGAATTACAATTACAGACAATGCAATATGCGTAATTAATATAAAATAATATACATACTTTATAATTCCTTCACCACCAAAAGAAGTAGAATCAGATGTCATATGATACGCTATATACATTAGTAAAAACAATAAAGAACAAGCTATTGCTGCTGTATTTAATTGTTCATGCAACCTTCTATTTCCTTTTTTAATAGCAATAACTGCCGCAATCAATAATACTGCTGTTAGACCGTTTACAGAAGCATAAATTGGTGGAAGAAATTTTAAAGGAGCCACATCAAAGCCAAGGCTTCTTAAATTAACACCAAATAAGGCAGCTACAGCAATAGGAATAATTATTGATAATGCTGTAATTATCTTTTTATACTTTTTTTCTTGTGCTAGATTATTCATTTAATAATATTTTAATGTCTTCTTTTAATTCTTTTATTTGATCTGGAAAACCATTGTCTTCTAAAGCATTATAATAAATAATTGTATTTCCGTTTTCATCATTCCTAGAGCGAATAAAGCCGTCTTTGTCTACCAAAGCAAAATAACCAGAGTGCTCAAAACCACCATGTTCATCTTCTCCTTTTCCTGCATATAGTTTAAATCCTTGTTTTGCTAGGTCATACACCACTTCATCAGATTTACCTGTAAGCAAATGCCAATTTTTATGTGTAATTCCGTTTACTTTAGCGTATTCCCTTAAAATTTCTGGCGTATCTATTTCTGGTGTAATAGAAATAGATGCAATTCCGAAATTTGGATTTCCAAAAAATTCATCTTGAATGGTTACCATCTTTTGATTCATTATTGGACAGATACTTGGGCATGTAGAAAAGAAAAACTCAACCACGTATACCTTACCGTTATAATCTTTATTGGTAATTTTTTTTCCTTCTTGATTTATAAACTCAAACTTTGGTACTTTTCTTTTTTGAGGATTTACATCGTTTGTTTTCAAATATGCTAGAGATGTATCTACTTTAAACCTGTCTACTACTTTTGGCACTGTATAAATACCAAATAATAGAATAACAAATGCAATCCCTATATACGAATACTTCTTTTTCATAAGCCTACTTCTTTTCTGTCTGCTTTGTTCTTGTTTTTAAATGCCGCATAATATTCGTAATAAAGTACATTTATATCATCCTTCATTATTTTTTTTAATTCTGCAACAGAGTTCATGTCGTACCCAATTACCTTCCTTTCTTTCTTTTCAGCATCATCTGTACGTTCCCTTAAATAGCCGTTTTTATCTACTAAGAAAACGTTTGAAGTATAAACATTATTTAGAGAAGCGTTTGTATTAAAGCTACTAAAAAAAGTATTTATATTTTCTCTGGAACCTTCTGTAAATTTCCATTTTGCCATATTTGTAAAGGCACCAAGTTCTTTTTTAAAGTTTAAAACTTCCTCTTCCGTTCCTTTTGGGTAAATGGCTATAATTTGAAAATCATTATGTTCAATAAATTTCTTGTAAATATTCTGATTCAAATTAAAAATACCTCCCTTATTGTTTACTATATCATCTCCTAAAAAACAAATTAAAGAAACTTTGTTTTTTAATGTTTTTGTAGAATCTATGATTGTTATATCTAAAGCACTCTCATTATAGATAGGTAACTTAGAGGCATTATTTATTCCTGTTGAAAGCAGTAAAAAACACAACAGTGGAAAAATAAACAGTAAAAATAAAACGATTCTTTTTTTAGTGAAAAATTTCATAATTAACTTTTAAAATATCAATTTAATGTATAAAAAAAGGTGGTTAAAACCACCTTTTTAATTTTTATATTACCATTTTACAAGTGGTGATAATGTATCGAATATATAGCCTCCTTCAATTAAAAATAGTGTGACTAGATATGAAATTAAAAAGACTGCAGACCAGACAATAGAGCGTCTAAACCATTTCTTCTCTCCTTCTAAATGCATAAAAACCCATGCAATTCCGTATGCTTTTGCTAGTGTTAAGATAATAAAAATCCAGTTTAACCAACTTGTACCTAAACCCTGTAAGTGCAAAGATGCTGGTTTAATAATACCTAAGTAAACTTCTACTATTGTTATAAAAGAAAGAATACCAAAAACTATCCATATTCTTTTTGTGTTCGATTCGTGTGCGTGTGCCATTTCTTCTCTTTATTTTTTTGTTATACTAAGTAGAAAAAGGTAAATACAAATACCCAAACTAAATCTACAAAGTGCCAATATAAACCAACCTTTTCTACCATTTCATAATGTCCTCTTTTCTCGTAAGTTCCTAAGATAACATTAAAGAAAATAATAATATTAATTACAATTCCAGACACTACGTGAAAACCATGAAAACCTGTAATAAAGAAAAACGCATCTGCAAAAATAGTGTTTCCATATTCATTTTCTACAAGGTTAGCACCTTCTACAACTCTATCTGTTCTTGCTAGCATTCGAGAACCTTCTTCTCTAGAAAGAATTGTCTTTTGCTTCTTGTCTAAATCTATAAGTTCTGTTCTTACTTGAATTTCAGAATTTGCATTATATGCTGCTATTACTTGTGCTACAGAATAGTTAGGAATGGTACCTTCATCTACAAACCATAATCCGTTTTTCTTAGTATGTTGCACTCTACCGTCTGTTCTATGACCAACAACAAAATCTGCCAAAGCAATTTGTTCTCCGTCTTTTACAAACTGTAACAACTTACCTTCTGTTGTTTTTACAGCTCCGTAAGATCCTTTAATAAAAGTATTCCATTCCCAGGCTTGTGAACCCACAAAAATAATACCCCCAATAATTGTAGCAAACATATACCATGCTACTTTATTTTTTTTCATTTGATGACCAGCGTCTACTGCCAATACCATTGTTACAGAAGAGAAAATTAAGATAAACGTCATAATTGCTACGTAAATCATTGGAAAATCTCCGTGTACAAAAGGTACGTGTGTAAAAACCTCATCTGCAATTGGCCAAGTGTCTATAAACTTAAAACGTGTTAACCCGTAAGCAGCTAAAAATCCCGAAAAAGTTAATGCATCTGATAAGATAAAATACCACATCATCATTTTACCATAACTAGCGCCAAATGGTTTCCCACCTCCGCCATTCCAGATATCTTTTTTGTCAGTTGGTACAGCAATATTTGCTTCCATAAATGTATTCTATTAATTGAATGTTAAAAATAGTTGTGCAAAATTAATCATTTTTCATCACCTAATAAAATAGAAAAAGAAAAATAGATAAATCCATAGTATATCTACAAAGTGCCAGAAGAATGCACCGAGTTCAAACCCCAGCAAATCATTTGGTTTATACTTATATTTAAAATGATTATAAATAACAACAAAAAGTACAACTACACCAGCTAACAGGTGTAAAACATGCATTAATGTAATGCCAATTATAAATGACGTAGAAACTGTACTCCCCGGACCCGTGAAATACAAACCTAAACCTTTAAGCTCATTAAAGCCTTCATATTGTTGCCAAATAAAACCAATTCCTAAAAATAAAGTTACTACTAATAGTAGCAGTGATGCTTGTCTTTTGTCTTGTTTTAAAAAACGCTGAGATAGCATTATTGTTAAACTACTTGCAACAATTAAAAAAGTACTTATATAGAAAGCATCTGGCAAATCAAAAGTTACCCAATCATCTCTTTCCATACTAATTACGTACGCACTTGTTAAACCAGCAAAAAACATCACCATACTTATCATAGAAACCCATAACATTGGTTTTGCAGATTTTCTTCTGTTAACGGTTTTTTCTTGTTCTAATGTTTGTTCTACCATCTTCTTTTTTTAATGTAAAAATTTATCTACTACATATATAATTTGCACCACTGTAATGTACAAAACACTCGATAACATTAATTTTCTTGCATCTATATTTTCTTCACTTTTGTAAAGCTTAACGCCGTAATACAACATTACAATACCCAACAATGCAATAATTACTGCTGTTAGTGGATAAATATAAAAGGCCCCCGAAACTTTTAAAACTGGCGCTATAGAAACTAAAATCATTATTACTGTGTAAAAAATAATTTGCTTTATGGCTCCTCTATCTTTTGTTCCCATTGGTAGCATATTAAAACCAGCTTTTTTGTATTCTTCAAACTGTAACCAGCCAATTGCCCAAAAGTGTGGAAATTGCCAAAAAAACTGAATCATAAATAAAAACCCTGCTTCAATACCAAAATTATTAGTGGCAGCAATCCAACCTAACATAAAAGGAATTGCTCCAGGAATTGCACCCACAAAAACAGTTAAAGGCGTTACTGCTTTTAACGGCGTGTAAACGCATGTATATAAAAATATTGAAATTGCACCAAATAAGGCAGATTTAGGATTGATACTATATAAAATTGAAATTCCTAAAACGGTAAATACTATTGCCACAGTTAACGCAACATTTACAGACATTCTACCTGTTGGTAAAGGTCTATTCTGCGTGCGCTTCATAATAGCATCTGTATCTTTTTCTATAATTTGATTAAATGCATTAGAAGCACCTACCATAAAAAAACCTCCAATAGCTAAAAGAAATAATATAAAGTAATTTACAGTTTCTACAGCTAATAAATAACCTGCAACAGAAGAAAACACAACACTTAAAGATAAGCCAACTTTGGTAAGCTGCTTTAAGTCTGAAATAATAGTTTTCATAGATGTTTTATTGTCTGAAATAACAGCCGTATTCATATCACCATAATTAGGTTGCAAAGATATTTGATAAATATGAATTTACCATAGTTTTTACAGCTTTTGATATTAAATAAATAAAAAAACCCACTCAATAAATTGAGTGGGAAAATTGCTATGAAAAAGAAAAAGTGTGATTCTTTAGAAGAACCACGCTTCAAAGATAGTCTTTATTCTAAATAAACGATAAAAAACAGGTAAAATTTATGAAAAAAATAATTTTAGCCTAATTTATTTTCTAAGAAAAAGTTTTTATAAATGATAATTGCAGCCAATAGTAATATCTTAAATAGACGATACTTTTATAACCATATTATTTTCTAAGAGATATTTTTGTTTACTTTCTAAACAGAATGCTACCCCATTTTTATCAAAATCTAATCGGTGCCCATATTCACTAACCCATCCTATTTGTTTAGACGGATTGCCAACCACCAGTGCAAAAGGTAAAACCTCTTTAGTAACAACAGCACCAGCCCCAATAAAAGCATATTTACCAATATTATTGCCGCAAATAATAGTAGCATTTGCACCAATACTTGCACCTTTTCTTACAATGGTTTTTTGATATTCATTTTGTCTTTTAATAGCACTTCTTGGGTTTATAACATTTGTAAAAACCATAGAAGGCCCTAAAAAAACGTCGTCTTCACAAATTACACCTGTATAAATTGATACATTATTTTGCACTTTTACGTTTTTTCCTAGAATTACTTTTGGAGAAACTACTACATTCTGACCAATATTGCAGTCTTCTCCAATAATACAATACGGCATGATATGACTAAAATGCCATATTTTAGTGTCTTTCCCAATGGTACAGCCTGCATCTATAACAGCTGTTTCGTGTGCAAAAAAATCTTTCAAAATTAGTAGCTTTGTTTTGTGTTTTGTACTTTATTAATTATTTCTTTTGATGCAGAAGTACCAATTCTATCCACACCTAAAGAAATCATTTTTAGAGCAGTTTCATAATCTCTTACACCACCTGCAGCCTTAATTTTTAATGGTTTTGCATTTTTAGAGATTAACATCATATTTTCTAAAGTTGCTCCGTTTGGTGTATTACCATCTGTTTTAAAAAAACCTGTAGAAGACTTTACATATATATATTTTGCATTTTCTTCTCCAAAATTAGCTAAAACAAGCTCTTTCATAAGTTGTGAAATTACAATTATTTCTTCATTTGATAATGCTGCCGCTTCTATAATAAATTTTGCAACTTTTTGGTGGTTCAAGCAAAGTGCTAAGCAACGCGTTACTTCATTTATTACCAACTTTGTATTGCCTTCTTTAAAAGCTTTATAATTAATTACAAAGTCTAGTTCATCTGCCCCTAAGTTAATCGCCTTTTGTGCTTCTTGTAATTTGTGTTCTATAGATGCGTCTCCGTTAGGGAAATCAATTACAGTTCCTATTAAAACGGCAGCCTTAGCAGCTGCTATAATAGATTTTACTTTGGTAATGTAATTTAACCGAATCATAACCAACTTATATTCATAGCAAATTGCCTCCTCTACAAGAGTTACTATTTTTTGCAAGTTTTCTCTTTCAGAAACACCCGCTTGCGCAGCTGTTTTTAAATACGTTGCATCTAAATATTGATTTATCTTCATATCACAAAAATAACAAAATCTAAATAGCTAGGTATTAAAAAAATCGAACCAATTAATTTGGTTCGATTTTTCTTTTATTCTACACTAAAAGAAATTGGAAGCGTGTAACGCACCCTTACAAATCTATTTTGTTGCTGTCCTGGGGTAAATTTAGGTAGTTTTTTAATAAGTCTCTCGGTCTCCTTTTCTAACTCTTTGTGTGGTGCTCTAATTTTAATATCTACTACATTACCTTTGTTGTCAATTAAAAATTGTGTCTGAATTTTATATTTCCCGGCATTTAAACCTAATTCATTTGCCAAACTTGCATTAAAGTTTCGTTGTACAAAACGTTTTATTTTTTTATCAAAACATACTTTATTCTCCGTTTTAGACAAACCTTCACACCCTTTAAAAATAGGTGCATTTTGAATTATATCATAAGGCACATCTTCTACAATTGGGTTTTCTTCCGGAATCTTAATCACAACAATATCTTCAGGGTGCAAAACAACTGAATCTTCTGAGGGTATATCTATAATTGTTTCTATGACTTCATTTTTACCTTTTTCAATAGGCGCATCAAAAATAAAAGACGTTGCTTTAACTATTTTTATTTCTGGAATAACCTTTACCACTCTTTCAAATATAATTTCTGTGCTAGGTTCAATAAATACAGGGATGGGTTCTAAAATAAAAGTGCTTCCTGTTGGCAGTTTTTCTTCAGTTTTATGCTCTAAAGAAATATAAACCACAAAAAGGACTAAAACAAGACCTAGCTGCATAAAAATATTAGAGAATTTTTCTAGTTGTTTCGTGGGCTGCTTTTTTACGTTTTTCATAATTAATTGGTTTTTAAGCGTTCAGGATTTTTTAATCCAAAGAACATGCCAAAAAAAAAACAGTATTAAATTTCTTTAATACTGTTTGTGTTCTTTTATGAAAAAATAACTTTTATTCTAGATGTTTTGCCGCGACCTTTTCAAGTTCATCATACCAATTTTGGCCAAATTTGCGCACCAAAGCTTGTTTAACAAACTTATAAACGGGTACTTGTAATTCTTTTCCTAAAGTACAGGCATCATCACAGATTTCCCACTTGTGGTAATTTACAGCAGAAAACTCGCTGTAATCTTTTACACGTATTGGGTATAAATGACAAGAAACTGGCTTTTTCCAATCTATTGCCCCAGAATTATATGCTTCTTCAATACCACACAACGTAGTATTCCTCTCATCGAAAATTACATAGGCACAATCTGCATTATTAATTAACGGAGTTTCTATTTCTCCTAATTCATTTTTAACCCAAACACCCTCTTTCTCTATAACAGCAATACCTTCCTTTCTTAAAAAAGGCTTTATTTTTGGATATATATCTTCTAAAATTTTTGCCTCTTCTTCCTCTAAAGGTGCACCCGCATCTCCATCTACACAGCAAGCACCACCGCAAGCAGAAAGATTACACACAAAATCTTTTTCTATAATATCTTCTGAAACTATTGTTTTTCCTAGTTGAAACATGTTGCAAAAATAAGATAATTATTTACTTTACATTTACACTTTGCTATACTTAGTTTACTAATTTCGCGAAAACAAAAAAAAAAGCATATGAAATTAAATTTTAAAGAAATAATTACAGCCTTTATGGTCTTATTTGCAGTAATAGATATTATTGGAAGTATTCCTATTATTATAGATTTGCGCAAAAAAGCAGGACAAATTCAATCTGAAAAAGCATCTTTAATTGCAGGTGTTATTATGATTCTATTTCTTTTTTTAGGACAAAGTTTATTAAGTTTAATTGGGGTTGATGTAAATTCTTTTGCGGTTGCAGGCTCTTTTATCTTATTTTTTATTGCTTTAGAAATGATTTTAGGAATTACACTTTACAAAGAGGATGAAAATGCAGCTACCATTACCGCTACTGTTTTCCCTTTAGCGTTCCCTTTAATTGCTGGCCCGGGTAGCTTAACAACCTTACTTTCTTTGCGTGCAGAGTTTCATATAGAAAATATAATTATTGCTGTTATATTAAATGTGTTTTTCATTTACATTGTTTTAAAAACCTCTTCTAAAATTGAAAAAATAATTGGGCCCAATGGAATCTTAATTATAAGAAAAATATTTGGTGTAATATTACTAGCCATTTCTGTGAAATTATTTGCAACAAATATTAAAGAACTCTTTTAAAATGAATTTTGACGTATTAATTATTGGCGGGGGTGTTGCAGGTTTGCAATGTGCATTAGTTTTAGGTTCTGCACAAAAGAAACCCTTTGCTATTGATAAAAAAATTGGTATTGTATTGCACCAAAAAACTTCTCATTTACAAAATGCGATATTTAATAATGCTTTAGGATTGTCTTCTAAAACATTAGGAAAAGACATTTTAAAAGAAGGAAAAAAACAATTGGCTACCTTGTACTCTAGTGTTTCTCAAATAGAGAATGAGAAAGTAATCTCTATCAACTCTTTTAAGGACGCTTATAAAGTTGTTACAAATAAAGAGACGTACACTTCTAAAATAGTAATTATTGCCTTAAATTATTCCAAACCTTTTACTGTAAGAGGTTTAGATGATTTTATTGAACCACACGCAAAAACAAATCTAGAAAAAGATAGAATTCAGCTTAAAAATAAAGAGGGCTTTATTAAAGAAGGCTTGTATTGTTGCGGCACTATTGCTGGCTGCAGAAGTCAGTTTGCTATTGCCGCAGGCAGCGGTGCTGCCGTTGCAACAGACGTTTTAACTCTCTGGAATAAAGGCAATCATGTTAAAATTCATGATAAGGTATAACTAAAAAATCCAGCTAAAAATAGCTGGATTTTTAATTATTACAACCGTACTATTATCTTTTTATAATTCTTTTTATTATCGACCCTTTATCAGAAAAGATTCTAATTATATACAGACCTTTCGATAGATTGTGAATGCCAATAGATTCGAAATTTGATTTAACCTCCTTTATCTTTTTTCCTAAAACAGAATATATTGCAACCTTAGAAATTACAATTGCTTTAGAATTAATTGATAAGATGTCTTTTACAGGGTTAGGGTACAATTGAATAGACTGCTCTAGCTTCTCGTCTTCAATACTTAATTGAGCATCTAGAACAGTTAATTGTCCGCTCTCTAGAGACAAACTGCTAATATCTATGTTTTCAATATTTGTAATAATTACATTCCTAAAGTTAAATTCATAATCTCCTAATGAAACGCTTTTCATTATAAAAACAGGGAAATTCAATATAGACAGAGCTCCTTTCTCTAATATTTTATTTGTTGTTGAATACAAAATAACTGTATATGATGTTGAGCCTTCAATTTTCTGTGCAGCTACATTATAACCATCTGTTCTAGAGGTAATTTCTAAATCATCAATTTTCAACTCAAAACCAGTTGGTAATTCAACCTCAAATTGAAGTCCCCGCGAGGCATCGTTATTTTTAAGCAATATTTGCAAAATATTGGTTTCACCTGCAAAGACCTCTTTACTTTCTACTATTACATAATTTGGAGAAAACACAACGCCTCTCACCGTAACTAAGCTCTCTTCATTTAATCCATTACTTTTAAACAAAATAGATTCTGAAAACTCTCCTACAATATTTGGTGTATATGTTAAAGTAATATCTTTAGAAGAGTAAGCGGAAATAGTTAAAGGTAATGAAATATCTGAGGTTAACTCAGAAGCATCCAAAAGTACCTCATCTATAACTAATACTGCACTTCCTGTATTCGACAATGTTATTGTTTTTTGCTGAGGTAATGTTAACGGAATATTTTCAAAATTAAGATCAATAGTGCTTATTGATAAATTTGGGGTATTGATTTGAAAAGAACCATTGTAAGAGTTAGATAAAATATCTTCTTGCGCAATATTGGTTATAATAGCGTCTAATATGTTTAAATTAAAATAACCAGTATTTACAATTGGTTTTAATTTAAAGCTAAATAAAATTCCGTTTGATCCAATAAAATTTTTATTAGCGGCAGAATAACCAATAAATGTTAGTTTATTCCCATTAAGGTTTACTTGTACATCATGTCCATCAAACCGACTATTTTCTTTTTCTATTGAATTTAAAACAAATTCTAATCCATCAGGAATTAATACATCAAATTGAAAACCTGTAAATTCCTCCATGTTTTCAAACAAAACAGGTATCTCAGTTGCAACATCTTTTTCTGCACTTATATTTCCAAGACTGATGGTATTTGTTGCAAAAACGACTGCACTTAATGTTATTTTTTGATTTTTTCTAACCAAATCAACATCATTATTTGTAAAACTTAACTCTTTAACTACTTCTTGTTTAATTGAGGTATCTAATACTACCGATAAATAATAAGTTTCATTAGCGGAAATAGTGATTGGGAAATCTTCTTGAATACTAAAAGGTGAAATATTTGTTGCACTAGTAAGTACTAAAGGCTCGTTACCACCATTGCGTATAACTAAACTATTTGACCTATTATCTCCTAATACAACGCTTCCAAAATTAAGTGTATCAGTTATAATCTCCATTTTAGAACCTAAAACAGTTATCTGCCCATTGGCAATTGTTGCGCTAATATCTTGCGCTGTTGCAGAGGATGCGCGAACATTAGAAAGTTCAAAATTAAAGGCACCAGGGTTTGTCTTAGATTTAAACTCTAAATTAACTAAGATTCCAGAATTCTCTTTTAAAACAGCATTACTCATAGAGAATATAACTACTCTTAAAACACCTTCGGTAGGGTTCGTCAACAATTGATGATCTCCTATTCGCAGATCTTCTAACTCACTTCCTGTTAGTACATCAAATTCATTAATATTATAGCTTAGATCAAATTGAAGTGCAGATATTTCATCTGTATTCTCTAATGAAATACCTAATTTAAATACGGATGAGTTCGCTACATTTTCTGATTCTACAACAAGCTTGTTTTGTGATAAAACGCCATTAGAGAAAATAAGAAAAGGTAGCACCAATAAAAATAATTTAAATCTCACAATTATTTGTTTATTATTAATCGTTTCACCTCATTTTGTTGCAAAGCTCCTTTGCTGTATTCTTCAATTCGCATAAAATAAATACCATCTGATAAAAAAGATAGATCAAGGGTTGTTTGTTGTGAACCTTCAATATTTTTAATTTTATTGCTAGACCATACTTTAGAACCATTTACGTTATATACCTTTAAAAGAAGTACATCTGTTTCTTTGGGTACATTATAAAATAAATTCATTTCACCACTTGAAGGATTTGGACCTAATATAAATGGCTCTAATTGATTTAAAGCATTAGGTTTAAACGCAACCGTTAATGTTAAGCCCTTTAATGCACCGGTAGAAGATTTCTTTACATCTAAAATGATAGCATCCTCTTCATACTTGGTTAATAGTTTCGTTTTCCCAGATTTTATAGAAACCTCACTAAAACTATAGATTATAAGTGTATTAACACTGCCTTTCTTGAAATTTTGAATATTAAAATTTGCTAAATTATTAGAAAGTTCATAAGTAAAATCTTTGTCAAACACCAACTGCATTCCTGCAATTTCTTTATCTGTTGAAACATACAAGTCGTTCCCTTCCCAAGAAAATAATGCATCTCCAATTGGTATATTTGAATAATATGGTGTTGTTTTACTGGTGCCTTTATTCTTACTTAATGCTGCGTTTAAGACAAGATCAGCAATACCTACAATATCTCTTACATCTACTTTTTGATCATTATTAACATCTGCAGCTTTAAAAACAAAAGGTATTGGGTTATTACCTAAAATATAATTTACAGCAACTACTAAATCTGAAGATGCCACTTCTGTGTTTCCGTTAGCATCTCCTAATATTGCTATTACCTCACATCCGTTGTTATCTACTGCTGCTCCTTTTGGTGTGTTTGGACAAAGATCTTCAGAATTTTCTATACCATCTGAATCTGTATCGGAATCTATACCAGAAGCTGTTACTTTAAATTGTACTGCTTCTGTAAATACAGAGCCAGAATAAGAAGCGTCAACAGCCTGAACTGAATAGTAGTAAGTACCTTCTGGTAAACTTAATTTCCATTTTAAATTGTGCTCTACATTTCCTTTTTCTGCATCTTTTTTAATTCCATTTGTATTAGAATTTGAAGACATAATTTCTTCACCACCAGGTGTTAAACCAATTTTAATAGCATACGTTAAACCTATACCTGGTGTATGATCATCTGTAGCTGCACCCCACTCAAATTCTACAGGAATATCTGCAGAACCTTCTGTCTCTGATAAAAACTTAACATCTTTTAATATGGGAGCAGATGGTGGGTTATTTGCAGTAAATGTTTCATTTTGAACATACTTAGCCGCATTCTTTCCTTTATACTGTGGTCTTTTGTTTTCGGTTGAGTTCTCTAAAACTGCTGCAGATTGATTTCGAACATTTATATAGGTTCTAAAAATATTTGCACTACTTATGTTTCCATAGTTATCAGTTTCATTACTTTTACCTGCAATTACAAAATCTAAATCACCATCACCATCCAAATCACCAAACTCTACTTCTGCTTTAATAATATCGCTAACATCAAATGCACTGTCTACATAAGATTTTGTAGTAGGATTGTATTCACTTAGCTTCGTTACATCTCCAGCTCCTGGAAAAGTACCTGAATATAATAAATCTGCATACCCATCACCATTAAAATCTCCTAAATCTATTTTACCTTCTCTCATAGGAGCTAAATCATTTGGTAATCTTGAAAAGATAGCAATACCCTCATTTAGCGTATTCATATAAATTTCAAAAACATCTCCACCTTCACTTTCTCCAGTAAATACGGCATCTAAATCACCATCACCATCAAAATCAATAAAATTTGTTGTGCCGTTTTGTACAGCTACTAAATTATTACTGGTTTCTTTTAGTGTAAACTCACCACCTAATTCTGTTATATTCTCATAAATATAACTTTGATGACCACTGCCAAAGTCCCAACCACTTATTATAAAATCTATATCCTGATCATTGTCAACATCTCCTAGATCGTAAGAAGCATTTTGTAGTGTTGCTATTTGGCTAGACACGTCATTTAAGGTAAAACTAGGATTACCAGATGGGTTTCCATATTCATCTACCATCACAGTGTCAGTGTACTCATACAAATATAATTTTGGCACCCCATTGATTGAACTAGAAGACATTCCTGCTAAAAATATTTCTGCTTGGCCATCATTATTTAAATCTACAATTCTAGCTTTTGCGTTATACAAACCTTGTCCAATATTTTGTTCATTATATCCAGAATTTGCATAGATTCCATTTGCTGGGTCGTCATCGGTTGTAACATCTTCTCCATTACTTAAATAAATCTTTAATTGATAATTAGAACCGTCTGCTGTATTTACTAAAATATCTGCAATTCCGTCTCCGTTAATATCAGCAACTTCACTATTTGTAACATTACTAACATATTGCAAGGGGCTTTGGTTATCTTTTATTAATTGTGTTCCATCATATTTTAATAATTGGGTATTCCCTCCTGTTTTTGAGCTATAAATTACATCTAAATCATTATCGTTATCTACATCTGCCAGTTTTATAACAGGATCTGAAACACCAGAGACAGTTCTATCGACAATACCTCCTTGGTTTAATATTTTCCACTCATATACTAAGGTGAAGGCATCTTCTTCTGAAAATATTCCACCTTTTAATCCTGGATCTACTGCTTGCACAGACCAATAATAATTACCTGGATCTAATTGCATATCGTAAAAGTTGTTATAAATAGGGGGTGCCTTAGATATAAGACGTTCACCCGTTACTAAATCACTTTCTGTGTTAGACAACTCTGTTCCACCAGGAGTTATTCCTAATCTTAACACGTACCCTAAATTAGTAGCATAATCATCTGCTGGTAAATCCCAATTAAAACGCACATTTCCGTTTCCTAAATCTACCAATTCTAATCCTGTAATTTTTTCAGGAGCTGTATTTTTCTTGTTTGCAATTTCTGTTTCATACAATAAAGTTTCTGCACCAGCATCTCCGACTCCTGTTAAAAACAAATCTAAATCTCCATCCATATCATAATCTACCCAATTTGCAGTTGAGGCTCTTAAACCTTTTAATACTATTCCAGAATCTTTAAAATAAGTCTCAGTAGCGTTTTGGTCTGAGGGAACAGAAGCTTGCTTAAATAGCTTAGTTATAGGTTCGCCAAATTCGTTTTCACCTGTAAATAAAATATCATTTCTACCATCATTATTATAATCTGCTACAGAAATATCACCATTTTTAAGTTTAGGAAAAATAGAAGAATTAATTCCATAATTATTGGAAACAGACAAAACTATATTACCTTCAGAATTTTGTCCACTAGAAATTATAGAAATATTGTTGCTTTCTGCAGTCAGTTTTGCAACTTCAATAGCAGAATTTTTTAAACTAATATTATTCTCATAGTTCTTAACTCTTATGTAAGTATTATAGATTGTTTTTCCTACCGGATCACCATTACTGTTTTCTCCATTATAAATAATATCATTGTCTCCATCTAAATCTATATCTACTATTTTAAGATCTCCATTTATAAAACCAACATTTGACTCATTCCACCACTCATTAGGGTTGCCAGAAAAATCAGCATCTTTTATATAGTTGTCTGTAGCATCATCTTTATAGTAGACCTCAAAAATAAAACTGTCGTCTGCATCCTGTCCTGCAATTGCTAAATCTATATCACCATCATTATCTAAATCTCCCCAAGCCATTTTGGTAGAAAATAATTGCGGTAGCTGGTACCCCTCAATTTGTTCAATAAAAATATTTTCATCAACAGAAACCTCATTTATATAAACTTTTGTTACCGGTATTTTTGCTACACCATCATAACCAGAAACTACCAAATCTATATAACCATCTTTATTTAAATCTACCCAAGTAATGTCTCCACCAAATAAATTTATTAGGTTTTGTTGAGTATCTTCAAATACACCATTATTATTTTCATACAATTTAGTAACGGCCCCAAGAGAACCACTTTTACCCATAATGGCAACATCTTTATCACCATCTTTATCATAATCTCCCCAAGAAACAGCCCCTTCAGATAAGCCTAAAAAAGGACTGTCTTTAAGAACCATTGTTTTGGTATTGTCTAATAAAGTAATAGACAACTCATCTGTATCATTTAAAATAGCATTACTAGCTAGTGTCTTTCTTATAACTATTAATTCTGTGCCCTCCTCATTTAATTCATCTTCTATTCCTGCTATAACAAGTGCACCAGAAGTGTCACCTGCTTTTACTTTTACCTGTAAGCTAAACTCATATTTTTGTACACGCTTATTACCTTCATCTGATATATAAATATTACCCAAAGCATCAAACGTAAAATTTCTAGCTTCGTTCAATTGGTTTGGTTCAGAGCCTGTACCATTTCCTCCTACAACGATAATCGCTTCATAAGATATATTATCGTGCTTTAAAATACTGAATTGCTGCTGATTCAGATTATAATCATAAGACTCCGTTAATACAAAAATATTTCCTTCTGAATCTACTTCAATATCTATAGGATACGTGTTATAATAATTATTAGCCTCATTATAAGAAATTATTGTTTCTCCTGTATCTTCGCCAGGCACCCATTTTATAACACGACGTTCATCATCTATAATCAATAAATTCCCTTCCAAATCCATAGTAATAGCATAAGGACCTGTTAAGTCACTATCCTCAGCTCCCTGAACCTGAATACTTCCTGTTGCTACAGTTTCTCCTTCTGTAGCGCCAGGCTCCCATTTTTGAATACGATTATTACTTCTATCTGCAATAAAAACGTTCCCTTCTAAATCTACAAATATAGACTGAGCATTTGCTAACTTATCCGATGCTTGGCCCGGCTCTGAATAAGTACCTGCAACAACTTCCTTGTTAGTTGTGCCGAATGGCGTTTTAATTACAGCTCTTCCATCTCCACCCACAGAATAGATATTTCCAGAAAGGTCTACAAAAACATCTCTAGGACTATTTAAATCGTTAACAATTGTTTGTCCCTCTTTAGCTCCTGGAGCCCATTTTTGAATTCTTCCATTTGCTTCATCGGCAACATATAAACTACCATCAGCAGTTATAAACAAGCCCCTAGGAGAAGCTATTTGATTTTTAGCACTTCCGTAACCATTTCCACCAGCTACTGTTTTTATTTCGATAACAGCATTTCTTTTAAAATCTGTATCGTATAAAGCGGTACCAATAGATTCTAAACCAACAACAACATCTTTTGAAGTTGCAGCGTCTAAAGTTGCTATAATATTAAACGTTTCGTGTTCTGCAATCGTTTCTTTTGAAATTGAAAGCACAACACTGGGGCTTTCATTACTTTCTAGAAGTAAAGTAGCACTCTCTGTTTCTGAGGTTGCGTTCTCAATTGAAGCTACTTTGAACGCAATAGTGTCCAATATTTCTACCTCATCATCTGCTGGTATCTCTTTTGTAGAAATAATAATAGTACCTGTAGGTGAATTTGCAGGAATGGTGATGGTTTGACTACTTAGATTATAATCTACAAGTAATTCTGCAGTACCCTCCATTGTAAAAACAACTTTAACCTCTTTTCCAGAAATTGCAGATAGTGTTGCAGTAAGTATTACATCCGTGCTTGAAGTTTCAGTAATCTTATCTTCATTAAATGAAAATATAACCGTTGGTTCTTCTGTAGTATCTGTTAAATTTACCCTTACTGCTTCTGTATTTACTAAAACGGCATTGCTTACAGATGTGTTTAAAATAATCGTTTCATCCTCTTCGTCTTTGGTGTCTTCTATTCCTGAAAATAACAACTCAGCCTCAGTTTCACCAGCTTTAACTACTAATTGTGGAGAGTTTTCATACTTTTGAATACGTTGATTATTAGAGTCTAAGACATAAATATTACCGATGGCGTCAACAAATAAGTTTTGTGGATAATTTAATTGATTGGCATTGCCACCTTGCTGACCAAGAGCCCCCGCAACGATAACTCCGGTTGAAGACCCAGGGGCATATTTTGTTACCGTATGATCGGTTTCTTCTAAAACATAAATACTTCCAGATATATCTACACTTACACCTGTTGGATTATTTAAATTCTTAATAACGGTCTCTCCCTGAATCGCACCAACTGCCCATTTTTGAATTCTACGATACTGTTGATCCACAACAAACAGGTTGTCTAGTTTGTCTACAAAAATACCTCTTGGATTTGAAGTTTGATTTTGATTACCTCCTTCTTCATTGCCTCCTGCAACAGTGATACCCTCTGTGGCGCCTGGTGTCCATTTTTGAATTCGATGATTATTTGAATCTGCAATAAAAACGTTACCTGCTAGGTCTACAAATAAGCCTTGGGGGTAGTTGAGTTGATTTGAATTATTTCCCTGATCATTACCTCCTGCAACTACTTCTGAAGAAGAACCATCTGCAACCCATTTTGTTACTTTATGCGCATATTGTTCTAAAACATAAATATTTCCCTCTGCATCAACAGATATATTTATAGGTCCGTTAAGGTTTTCAATAAGTGTTTCGCCATCTGTAACACCTGGTGCAAATTTTTGAATTATACCTCTATCTGCATTTGTTACGAATATATTCTCCGCTTGGTCTACAAAAATTCCACGAGGATTTTGAAGTTGATTTTGTGCATTTCCATAACCATTTCCACCAGCTATAGTGCTTATTCTAGTTTCTGAGTTACTAGTATAATCTGAATTATATATTGCAATACCTAAAGATTCAAAATTAACAACAACATCTTTTGAAGCCGCAGCATCTAAAGTTGCAATCACATTAAAAGTTTCATTTTCTGCAATACTTTCTTGTGAAACTGTAAGTGTTAAATTAGGGTTTTCTATACTTTCTAAAAATAAAGTAGCCGTTTCTGCAACTGCTGTTGCATTTGTAATTTCATTTACTCTAAAAACAATACTTGCCAATACTTCTACAATACCGTCTGCTGGTATCTCTTCTGTAGAGACCATAATAGTGCCAGAAGATGAGTTTGCTGGAATGGTAATTGTTTTACTACTTAAAGAATAATCTGCATCTTCTGCCGCAGTTCCTTCCATTACAAAAATAATATTAACTTCTTTACCAGAAATTTCAGATAAAGTTGCTGTAAGTGTTACGTCTGTGCTAGAGTTTTCAGTAATATTTTCTTTACTAAATGTAAGCGCAACAGTTGGTTCCTCATTAATATCTGTTAAGTTTATGGTTAAAGCGTCTGTGCTTGCTATTATTGCATTGCTTACTGTAGTATTTAAAATAATAGTTTCATCAACTTCATCTGTAGTATCTCTTTTTCCAGAGAATAATAATACTGCTTCAGTTTCACCTGCTGTAATGACTAATTGTGGTGAAATATCATACTTCTGAACACGGTGGTTATCGGAATCCGCTATGTAAATATTTCCTATTTCATCAATAAATAGTCCCCTTGGATAATTTAATTGATTGTTACTACTTCCTCTGCCTTCTCCTCCGGCAACTACCGCTCCAGAAGAAGAGCCAGCTAGGTATTTTGTTACTTTATGTTCTTGCCTTTCTAAAACGTATATACTCCCAGATGCATCTATAGAAATATCATAAGGGCTGTTAAGCCCATTAATAACTGTTTCTCCTTGAATAGCTCCAGGTATCCATTTTTGGACTCTACCCGCCCATTCATCTGTTACATAAATGTTATCTAATTCATCAACAAAAATACCACTAGGCTGTTCAAACTTATTTTGTTCCCATCCCTGACCATTTCCTCCAGCAACCGTAACTCCCGCAATAGCTAAAGGCGCCCACTTTTGAATACGTTTATTCTCACTATCTACTATATAAATATTACCAATTGCATCTACAAACAATGCTCTTGGATTCCAAAGTTGATTGGCATTACTTCCGTTTCCAGCTCCTCCTGCAACAATTGTCCCACCAGACCCGTCTGCATCCCATTTTGTTACCTTATGGTCATTTTGCTCTACAACATAAATACTTCCAGAGGTATTCTCTACAAAAACATCTACAGGGTAATTTAAACCACTAATAAGGGTCTGTCCTTCAGTTGCACCAGGTACAAACTTTTGAATCCTTCCATTGTTACTATCAGCAACATAAAGATTGCCTGAGTTGTCTACAAAAACACCACTAGGGCTTGAAAGTTGATTTGAATTATTGCCAGAACTTCCTCCTACGATTGTTTTAATTCTCGTTTCTGAAGCACTAGTATAATCTGTATTGTATGCTGCAGTGGCAGTTTCTGCAGATTCAAAATTAATAACAACATCTTTTGAAGTTGCCGTATCTAAAGTTGCAGTAATTTTAAAGGTTTCGTTTTCTGCGATGCTTTCTTTTGAAACACTAAGCGTTAAGTTCGGCTCTTCTATACTATCTAAAAATAAAGTAGCTGTATCTTCTACTTGGGTTGCATTAGTAATTGTTGTTACATTAAATATAATACTATCTAAACCTTCTACAAGATCGTCTGCAGGTATCTCTGCTGTAGAAACTGTAATAATACCAGAAAGTGAGCCTATCGGAATGGTAATCGTATTGGTGCTTATATTGTAATCTGTACCTTCTACTGCAGTACCACCCATTGTAAAATCTATAGTAATCTCTTTACCAGAGACGTCTGATAATGTTGCAATAAGTGTTACGTCTGTGTTAGAGTTTTCGATAATTCTGTCTTCACTAAAAGTAAATACTACTGTTGGCGGATTGTTAATATCTGTAATATTTACGGTTATTTCATCTGTACTTAATGAACCCTCACCTATTATAGTGGTATTTAAAGTAATCGCCTCCGTATTTTCATCTTTAGTATCTGTAATTGCAGAAAATGTTAAAGATGCCTCGGTATCACCAGCTAAAATTATTAACTGTGGAGAAGAGTCATACTTTTGCACACGATTATTTCTACTATCTGCAATATAAATAGTCCCCATCTCATCAACAAACAACCCCATAGACTCATTAAATTGATTCGCATTACTACCAGAACCATTTCCCCCCGCTACCACAACTCCAGAAGACATGCCAGGATTGTATTTTTTCACTTGAGACTGATTTGATTCTAAAACAAAAATGCTACCAGCGTTATCTAAAAATACTCCTCGAGGAGCATCTAGCCCTTCAAAAAGTATTTCTCCCTGAATTGCCCCTGATACCCATTTCGTAACTCTACCCAAACATCTATCTGCAACATATAGACTATCTAAATCATCTACAAAAATATTTGAAATACAACTAAATTGGTTTAAATCCCATCCGTTACCATTTCCACCCGCAATGGTAATGCCCTCATTAGCATTAGGTAGCCATTTTTGAATACGTTGATTTTCTCTATCTCCTATATATATATTACCTGCAGTATCTACAAATAAACCTTCCGGATAGTATAGTTGATTTGAATTACTTCCATATCCATCTAATCCAGCAACAATATCTATAAATGATCCGTCTGCTGCCCATTTTGATACTTTGTGCGCACTATGTTCTAAAACATATATACTTCCAACGTTGTCTACAAAAACATTAATAGGTTCAGATAAACCAGTAATAAGTAATTCTCCTTCAGTTGAACCAGGTGCAAACTTCTGAATCCTACCATTATTTCGGTCTGCAACGTATATACTTCCTGCATTATCAACAAAAACACTTTGAGGTTCGGCAAGTTGATTTTGATCACTCCCATAACCATTACCCCCAGCAACGGTACTTATTCTAGTTGCTGCATTACTAGTAAAATCTGTACTATATTTTGCAGCTCCTACACTGGTTAAATTAACAATAATATCTGCAGTAGTGGCAGTATCTACTGATGCTGTTACGGTAAAAGTTTCACCCTCTACAATACTTGTATTTGATGTAACCAATGTAACTAATTGATTGTTTGACACATTTACAGTTCTTTTTGCTTTTTGTACAATATCTGCACCAGCGTCACTTCTTGCGGCATCTGTATTTACAGAACTTACAGTTGTTATAGTAGTAGTAATATCTTCCTCAATATTATCTAATGCCACTGCATCTAAATCTGTAGAATTAAATAACTCTACTTCTATGCTGTTTTTTTTATCTTCATTAATTGTTAATGATGATAAACCGCTTCCTGCGGGGGTTATTTGTGAAAAAACAGACAATGTAAAAACCGAGAGTGCTAAAAAAAGTAACTTTTTTTTCATAATAATTGTATTTATAAACAAATTGGACATACTATCTAAAAAACTATTTTACAGTAAATTAATTACCGTTTTACTATTTATTTTAATGTATAATATTACGCCTTATTAAAAAATTAACCTTTCAGTAAACCGACTATAAACCTGCAGTTTACCGCAAAATAAAATTTACAAATAACAGAAAGAAGTCCTGTGTGAGAACTTCCTATAGTTTAATTGTAAATACTTAAATTTAGATGTAAAACGGTTAATATTCCTAATTCTAAAAATATATAATAGCTAAACAGCCTATTAAAAAGGTATTCTCTTTTTTAATAGTTAATTTTTAAAATATAATTTTAAATAGGGTATAAAATATTAAACAATTTCTTATAAAGATAAACCAAGTTAACACAACAAATAGCCCACATGTTGCCCATGTGTGATTCGTTTAAATTTAAGACAATTTTTGATTGAATTTTATTCAAAAAAAAAGGTTCTTTATACTGTTTAGTAAAAGAACCTTTTTTATTTTTTTATAAAGATTGATACCTACTCCACCGTGGGTAGGGGTCATTCCGTGACTATTGTATTCACCCCTAATTACTTTGGGACAGTTTCTGGAGTAATATATTTGTTTTTGAATTTTATTAAAGAACCCTTATTCCATAACCTCTTTCGAACTGTTTTAATTTTATTTTCGTTTAGGTTTTCACAAATTTGAATATTAGAATAGCCTTTGTTCTGTAATTTTTTTATTTGAATGATTGTGTTTTTTAAATAATTTTCATCTACGAGTTCTGTTCTTTTCACCCATTTATGAGTAAGTTTCATATTTCTTTTACCCTCAATGATTTTATACATAAGGTCTCCCTTTTGAGAAACACCCTCTCTTTCATACGTATCGTTAACCAATCCAATGTGGAAATTAATTTCTAAATTATGTGATTTAACTTCATCATTATACTCTACGGTTACACTTCTTATAAACTGCCTAATCCAATTTCTTTGATAATCCTTTGGTTTGGTTTTAATACTATTAACATCCATACTCATGTTATCCAACCAATCAATAAATTTTGAACTATCTTTTAAAATAGAAAGTTTTCTTTCTAAATCCTCTAACTCTTCTATTTTTTTATGAATTTCATCATTGGAAATACTAATAATTCTGTTACCTATTGATTTTGATATTTCTTTTGTTACTTTTTGAACCTCTGTTACTGCAACTTTATTTTCAAGAGAATCAATCGAATTATCTAAAACTTTAATTTTCTTTCTAATCTTACTTGATTTCTCTATTGAGATATCTTTATCCTTTTCCTTTTGGCTTAATAATCTAATTCTATATTCCTCTCTGATTGTTGATGATTTCTTAATTAAATCAATTAACGTATTTAAGATAAGTTCATCCGTTTCTTCAATTCTTAAACTTTTCTGTACTAAACATTCAGATTTAGGTATTTTCTTATCGTTGGTTCTCCATTGGTGTTCTGTACACCTCCCGTAATAATGATTACCCATGCCAATATTTTCTCTATACCTATTAGATAATTGAAGTTTACATTTATCACATTTCAATAAACCACTAAGTAATGATTTCTTTTTATTTGTTGTATTTCTAACTTTTATATAAGTTATTTCAGAAATCCTTCTTTGTACAATATTAAATGTTTCATCATCTACAATTTTTGATACCTTAATATATATTGGTTCTCCCATCAACTTCACTTCACCATTTGGTAGTTTATTTTTCCACTGCCACTTTTGAGTTCCATTGTAGACTTTATTTTTCAACATCTTTTGAATTGTACCTAAACTCCAAGTTACACTCCTTCTGGGTTTTATATTAGGATTACCATCTAACCATTTTTTTAATTCAATTGTTGATTCATTTTTACTGTATTTTTCAAATAACTCTAAAACAATTTTTGATTCCTCTTCGTGAAATACTATATTCTTATCAATTACTTTGAATCCGAATGGAACTGTACCACCAACATAAGTATTTCCTCTAAGAAGTGAATTTCGTTTTCCATCATTAGCCCTCATTCTTCTTAATGAATTGTCATAAGATGCAATTACACTAAAAATATCCATCATAAATTTATCTGTGAAACTTGATAAATCTTTTGGAGATGTAGAATCTCCTTGATAAACTTTTACATCGTAAATGTGAAAAGTTTGAATTATTTTACTACTCTCCAATGAATTTCGTCCAAACCTATCCGTGTTATAAACCCAAACCCTCCTAAGTGGTGATTTTTTATCCTCTATCCTTCTTAGTAATCTTAAAACGACTTCTCTTTCATCAATTGTTGTAGTATGTGTGGATTGAACACCTTCATCAAATTCTTCAATTTCAAAACCTAATTTTTTGGCTAGTTCTCTACCCATCTTTTTTTGATTCTCCAACCCACTACCTTTGGTTACTTGTTGTTCTGAAGAAACCCTGAAGAATAATCCTATTTTGTTATTATCTTTCATCTGTAATAAACTATTGTTTTCACCTTCAAATATAATCAATCCTATTTATAATACATTAACAGTTCAACCCATTCCATTAAACCAACCATGGGTTCATCTTCAGGTTGTATCTTTTTCCTATTACCCATTTTTTTATACCAAGAATCACTTTCTTCCTCTTTCAATTTATTTATCATGCCAATTCTATTTGAGGTTTAATGTATTTTTTGATTTTGGTAATGGTATTTTTATTCAGATTATAAATTTTACATACTTCTGAACCTTTATAACCTTTCTCCAATAATTCAATTGGTTTCTTATATTTTTCAAGAAACATCATAGTAGATTCAGAACCTCTCTGTTTTCTATTCTCGTACTTCCCAAGAGATTTAGCTATTTCAATACCTTCCATCTGACGTTCTCTACGTATATCATTTTCAATCTCTGCAAATGAACCCATAACTGAAATCATCATTTTAATAGTATAGTTCATCTTACCATCAACAAGAGTATTCATTCCAAGGTTTTCAATATATAATGAAACCCCATTTGAATGGAAGAATTCAATAACATCTAATAAATCTCTTAAATTACGTGCTAATCTATCTATTGAGTGAATTGAGATTTCATCAACCTTTCCTTGTTCAATGTACTCTTTCAAGTAAACACCATAAGTTCTAGTAAAAAGTGGAATAGAACCACTACACTTATCTTCAAAAACATAGGTGTACAGTTTATTGTTCTTCTGTTGCCTATCCAAGTTTTGAGAAATAGAACTTACTCGATTATATCGAATGGTTCTCTTTTCTTTCCTAATTTTAATATCATCTATCATATACCTCTAATATAGGACTAAAAGTCGTTAAATCCTAACGAAACAGGGACTTACAGAGGTTTCTTGATTACTAATTCTATGTTTACATTATTAATAGGAACTTAATTTCGTGAGAACCATCTCTCATCAAATGAAAAACTGTGGAGGTTTCTTGTAACTGAGAAAATCCTTTTTTTCTAAAATGGGTATCGGAGGTGTTATTTTATCAAGGAGACTTTTTTTCTCATGAAATGGTTGATATAGTAACTTCTGTTAGATTTAACATAAGTTAATATTTAAATCACTTTTTAAGAACATAAGATCTATTTAAAATATAGTCATTAATTCGACGGTCTTTTTTGTTTTTAGAAACACTAAAAACTTCTTCATTCTTTCGGGTAACAAGTTGAATAGTCTTATTTAGATCGTTCATTACTTCTGGAATTAATCTGTAGATGTGATTCGGGTGAAGGTCTTTAGTAGAAATTATTTCGAAAAGTTGGTTTGTAGATATTCTTTGTTTTTGAGAAAGTATGGTTAATATTTTTTCTTTTTCCAGTTCTATATTAAATACTACAAAACGGTATCTAATAGAATGCTTATATACCCTAATCTTATTAAAATTCTTAAATAAATAAAAGAATATAAAAATTAGTAAAATAGATATGAAAAATAGATATTGATATCTAGAAATGTTTTTAAAGATTTGTCTTTCTTTAATAATTTTTAAATTATTGATATCTAGTTCGGAAGAACTAATCGTAAAACCCTTGTTATTCTTTTCAATATAGAACACCATACCATTTGTCATAAATATGGGGTAATCTAACGAGACTTTGTGAGTCCAATTAGTCTTATACTTTTTTAGAGTATTGTTGTTCCAATCTAATATTGAAATATGAATTTTATCTAAATTTAAAGATGTACTGTTTTCAAAGTTTATCTTTCTTCCATAAAATACAATATCAGTCATGCCTAGATCTTTTAATTCGGAATTTTTAAAATCTATAGAATAAATGTTTTTATTCGGAATATTAATTAGACTGTTTTCTGGATTTAATTTATCTCCTCCGTAAACTAAATATTTATATTCATCAATTTTGACAACTTCAGAATTAAACAATCCGTCAAATTCTTTGGGAATTTTTAGATTATAATAATTCCAATCCCCGTTTTTAAAATCAAAATATATGAGTTGTTTGAAACTCGTCCAAAATCCATATCCACCAAATTTATATATAGTATCGTTGTGAATAAAATGAGAACTGTTATTATAAAATTTTGAGTTTTTAGAATTACTCAACCTATCAAATTTAGAGTCATAAACATCACCAGAACCATTTGTAATAAAGTAACTATTAATCTTACCGTTAATTCTCTTAATCGAAGAGAGTTTTGATTTGTCTATTTGAAATAAAACTTGTTTTTTAGAAATTAAATTTAGATTAGTATCAAAACTATATATACTATCGTTAGACCATACTTGAATTTGTTTATCTGTAGAATCGAATGTGAAATTAATTATTTCAGAAAATTCATTTTGACCAAAAACTGAAGTTGTTATTAAAAAAATAAATAGTCGCATCATGTGCTAATATCGTAAATATGTTATTCTCTTAGTTACTTTTACAAAAAAAAATTATGTGTTTAAAAAAATCCATTTGTGTATTTTTAATTTCCGTTGTGTTTTTATCATGTGAAAAAGATAATTTAGTGGTTTCGGATCCTGTTTTTACTTTAACTGTTAATTCAGGAACTGGTGGAAGTGTTAGTTCTCCCGGTGGATCATACAATCAAGGTAAATCTGTTTCAATTACTGCAACTCCAAATTCAGAATACGTTTTTGTTAATTGGTCTAATGGGTCAACACAGAACCCTATTTCTATTACGGTTAATTCTAATCAAACCATTACGGCGAATTTTGAAAAAAGAAAATATCAGTTATCAATAACTATTGAAGGAGATGGTACTGTAATCGAAGAAATCATTTTATTAGGTAAAACTACCACAGAGTATAGTTCTGGAAGTTCAATAAGGTTAACAGCTGTTCCTTCAGGTGAATGGAATAATTTTGAAAATTGGACTGGAGATGTTGATTCTCAATCATCAATAATTGAATTACTAATTGATAAGCCTAAGAATATTACCGTTACCTTTCGGGAATCTAGTTTAGTTGTCACTGATAATATCACCAAAATCGTTAATTCATCAGGATCAACCTACGATGTTTGGAGATCTTTCTATGATGTAAGTGGAGTGTTTCCATATGTAAGTGATGGAGTACAGTATATGTTTTATCCAGGATCATCCGACTGGAATCCTGGTCAAACCGACAATACGACCAAAGATGACATTCCTTCTATGCCTTCTCAGATTTTAGGAAAAGTAAATGGAAGGTGGGAGTATTTTAAAACTGACTATGATGCGTCTTTCTGGGGAGCTAGAAATTTTGAAATTAATGGTAATTATATCGCTATCGGTGATGGAAATGAAATTGGAGAAGATTCAAATGATTGGAATGGAGATTTATATTTTGGAGAAGTCCTTGGTGGTGGAAACATCAATTGGACTGTTGTAAATTCAATTGAAGATAGAATTTTTACACACGGAACAACTATTGGCGATATTAACGGAGATGGATTATTAGATGTGGGTGCAGCTCCAAATACAGGGAAAAACACACTCAAATTATATACGCAAGAATCGGATGGAACTTTCACAAATAGTGAAAATTTACTTGAGTTAGTTGAAAATAATCAACCTTTTACTTTAGATTTTTCAGATCTCGATAATGATGGGGTTGATGAAATTATAACGGCTGATTATGGTGGAGGTAATCCCTCTCAAAATTCTTTACTTAATAATATTAGAGTTTATAAATTCGACCAAACAAGTGGACGTTTTGAGATCAAATTTAAATCAAATACACCTACGGCTTTTTATGGAATAGGACTAGGTGCTACAAGTATTCTATCTGATGATTTTGATGGAGATGGTATCAAAGACATTACCGTTGCGAGAGAGGATCTATCTGGAAATTCATTTGAAGTGTGGAAGGGAAATTCTGATGGATCTTATACTCCACATTATTCATCTCCTGTATGGACTGAAAATGAACTTCAATTTCGTGAATTCAGAATTTTTGATGTCAATAATGATGGTTTTCCAGACATCGTGTTAAGACCTTTTCATTATGGGACTCTTTATAGAAATAGTAGTGATTGTTGGTGGAATGTTGAACAGTGTAATGGAATTAAATTAAATTCTCTTATTCAAATAAACAATGGAGATGGAACCTTCAGATCATATGATGGGGAGGAGTTAGTATTAGAGTCTTTAAACGTAGACAACATCCATCCGTATATGGAAAATGGTGTTTTACATTTTTTAGGGACATACCCAAGAAATATAGATAATAATACACCATATGAATTATATACTTATGATATAAAAGTAAGAATCTTAGATTAGTATTCTTTCACATCATCAATAATAAGAAAAATGATAAAAATGTAATATTTCATTAACCTCTTAAGGTTGTGTAAATAGTAATATTAAGTTTTAGTGAAGAAGAGGAATAATTTT
>Ga0308009_10000362_pt1 | contig 35583 bp, 15 predicted proteins | sample Neamet127_FD_203134 | JGI IMG/M metagenome (GOLD analysis project Ga0308009, IMG submission 203134) | Marine microbial communities from water near the shore, Antarctic Ocean - #127 | ecosystem: Environmental > Aquatic > Marine > Unclassified | place: Southern Ocean | collected 2014-07-24 | reverse complement strand
TGCCATTTAAAGTTGGCTTTATCAATAAGATTGTAGCCTTCGTATATAATTCCTGATGTATTAGTTGCAGTAACTAGCCCTACAATTCTTTCTGCATATGCAGGTGTAAATTCTATATCACTAATTACAGCCTTAAGTGTTGCTCCAATATACAAATATGCTATTGTTCTTGATCTGCCCTGGCTATCAAGTAACTGCCCTATTTCAAACCCGCTTTTTTTCTGTGTAACTGAGTATTGTGGGCCTATTAAAATTATATCAGTTCCGTCAAATGCATATACTTGATTAGTTAAGTTATTAATCCACAAGTCGCCTGCAACCATTGTAGGTGTAGAACTTTGAACAAATGGTCCACCACTTGCTTTCCAAACAGTACCGTCATAAACTTTTAGTCTAGCTGATGTAGTATCCCACCATAGTTGCCCTGTTAACGGATTACTAGGTGCAGCAGCATTAGAGAAGTTTTCTAATAATTTTATAAAATTTTCATTAAATGCTTCGCCATATCCTGTATAGTTTTTACCTACTAGTGTAAGGTTTGTACTAGCTGTATCAATTTGGCCGTCAATTAACGCTGTAAGTAATGTACCGTCTGTCCTGTTTAGTTGATAGCTCATGTTGTAACTCCAGTATACATAATATAGTTAATAGCCAAGTAAGGATCAATTGTATTCATTGGAGTTCCTAGTGATGATGTAGTTTTAATACCACCACTTGAAGCTAAACCATGTGTACCTTGTGTACCCGAAGTAATTGAAAGTTGGATTGCTCCTGTATCTGTAGGCTGACCTGTTCCAACTCTAGTTGCATAATACTGTGTTCCGCTATCACCTTCCATATCATGTTCGTGTTCTGGTAAGTTTGCTAGTTGAAGTGCAGTATTTTGTGTACCACCTGTGCCACCAATACTATCAGCAGCAACATCTGTAACTCTGTTAGCACTTGATCCGCCCATTGCGTCTAAACCTAGTGCAAATCTTCCTCTCATGTCAGGTAAAGCAAAAAAGTTAACGCCGCTATCGCTAATAAGTGAAGAGTCTTTAAAATTAAAGCCAATTTGTAACCATAAATCATTATAGTCCGACTTACGTATCTCAGTTCCGTCACAAAATAACCATCCTAGTGGAGCAGTTGATCCACCAAACATAGACATTGTACCAATTGGTGTTAACGGTACTGATTTTAATAAATTAGCTTTTGTAATTCTAAACACACCAGTTGAACCAGTGGGTCTGTTTAATAATACTTCGTCGGAGTTTTCAGCAACATAGGTAACATTTTTGTTAGATATAAATGTGTTTGCAATTGACATTGAAAATGTCTTTGTACTGCCGCCTGTTTGGCCATCAAATTCAAAACTTGCAGCTTCAACATCTCCTGATACTGCAAACGTTGTAGCACTTGCTAATTTATCTGCAGATCCTGCTCTACCGCTAACTGTTCCACTAACGTTACCTTGAATGTTTCCGTAGAATGTATTAGCATAAATTCCATCGTATTTGTTTACTAATGTGCCAATATTACGTGTAGAAGCTGTGTCAGGCGCAACGTCTGTTGTAATTAAATTGCCTGCTACATCAACATTCCCGCCAACATATGCATTAAGTGCAATGCCTGCACCGCCAGTAGTTTTAATTGATCCTGTACTAATACTAGTACTATCAATTGTACTTGTTACGTCTATATACCCAGACCCTGCAACACCTGTTCTGGGAGAAACTTTTAAATTACCTGATACGTCTAGTTCTTGCTCAGGAGCACTATTATTAACTCCTATTTTACCACTTGCATCAACACGCATTACTGTAGGTGTAGTTGCGCCGTTACGTAATCTAAAATCAATATTAGATCCACTAGTGTTATGCTGAATAACACCCTGTTCTCCATCTACTTGAAGAGCAAGTTGTCCGCCAGTACCAATTATTAATCCGTCATTATTTTTAAGTTTTAAATCAAAGTTAGATATTGAAGTTTCATCAGTTCTAACAAAGTTTGCTGCTGGAACTACTTTTGATCCAATAACTAGTGCGTCTGCTTTTTCTGATGTTCCGTAATATTTTAAAAGCTCTGTTCCAAATAGCGCAGATGAACTAACATTCATACCTGCTTTAATACCTGTTGTAAATCCTGCAATAGCAGTTTTTGGAATAAATTCTCTATCACTAATAATAAAAGCTGTTTTATCTTTAACTTTAACTGAAAGTACACTATAACTTAAATTATCTGTGCCAACTAGCACATCTGATTTTGTTCCAGTTAACAAACCATCTGTAAATTCTGGTCCAACTAATACCCATGTAGATCCTGTAAACAAATATAACTGCTGACTACCTGTATTAACCCATAAGTCGCCTGCGCTACTATTTGCAACTGCTGGCTCAGAACTTGCTTTTTTAAGACCAGCTGCCGCTTGCCAAACAGTTCCGTCATAAAGTTTAAGTTGGTCAACTCCAGTTGCAGTATCGTACCATAACTGTCCTTCTACAGGACGCTGAGGTGCTGTGCTGCTTGCAAAATTTTCTAGTAAGTGTAAGAAATTTTCACTAATTGCTTGACCGTATGCGGTTGTAAATCTACCTGGTAAGCTTAAACTTGTTTCTGAATTAAGAGTATTATCAGATAGCGTAATAGTTCCTTTGTTTACGGAGTCTGTATAACTAATTGCATATGACATATTATCCCCTTAACCCGCTAAACTTTGTACACGAACAGTATAATCAATTTGTATTAATCTATTCAATGATTTTTGTACTGGATGGAAAATTACATGTGTAATAAGCCGGCCAGTGCCGCTAGCACTATAGCTTCGTAATCCTAATTCATCAAATACATACGCACTGTCTGCATCAGTTGCATTATCAAATGCTTGCTGACCACTTGGTTCGCCGTAATCTAATAAACAAGAAACAACTATATCAGTATAGTTAGTTCCGCTTACGTGCCGTGTTTCTGTTTTATTTCTTGCACTATCAGTGTTGTTAACACTTCTTTCGTCAACTACTTTTGTATAAGTTTGATTATACAATGTAGCATTTGTGCCTGTGCTATTAGGTGTAAGATATGTAATAATGCCTGTTGGATCAACTGATGTACCACCGTTGCCAAAACTCATTTCATAAATAAACCCTGCGCCAGCATTACTAAGACTGTCTGCTAGTGCAATACTCATATTTTCATAATGAATTGCATTTCGTTTTTCGACATAGATATCATTTGATTCAGGATCAAAAATCTTGATATGTCCTTGAACTAGTACTCCGTTTGTATCTTGCATATTATCACTCATGTTATTTCCTATACTGTATTTATTCTGGTAGCGCCGAAGTTCCTGCTCTTAAGAATCGTGCTATCGAATTTTCAGCTTCTCCTAATGTTTCCCCGGTATTTGTCCAGGTTTGTCCAGTTTTTCTTATTACTGTAATTTTAGTCTTGTTTAATGGTATTTCCGCTACGGTTATTGAGTTTGTTTCTGCATCAAATTCAAACTCTCTTGGTAGCTTAATATCTCCTTCTGGACTATCTAATGCAGTCTGAGGGTCAAATTGTTGTAATGTTGTCTTCCTTAAACGCTTACCTGCAACAAATACATCTAATTCATTTTGTCCGTTGAATCCTGCATCAAAACTTAGTGTAAATGTTGATACTGTACCGTTACCTACAAAGCTTTGTGACTGTGTCATGTCTTTATAAGGAACTGTTAACCCAATGTTTTGATCAAATACTTTTTGAGCTACTGGATATGAACTTCTTACTCCAGTTCCCAATGTGCCTCTACGTAACTGTTTTAGCGTGTTACCATCTTTAACAAAGTATTCAACACGCTCACTACCAATGTAAATAATACCTGGCAAGTTTTGTCCTTTACTAGGTTCAGCTAGCAAACTTCCATCAACAACTTCAATGCGTAAATCGTAACTATCTAATGGTTCACGCAATGTAGTAGCTACTTTATCTAACCTCTTAAAGTGTGTTCTATTTAACATATCTTTAAACTGTCTATAAGCAAACTTTGCTGTACTTACCTTTTCTGAAAAATGTATAACATCAATAACATCATTCTTTGCAGGTGTTCTTGCTAATTGTACTTTCATTTGATCATCAGTAACTGAATAATCAATACTTGGTGTTAGTAATTCTCCGTTAACACTTACCCAAACATACTGTGCATCTACTGCTTTACTTCTTAATGGTATTTCGCCAACAGTTAATCTATTATATGTTACTTGTTGTACATCACTATCAACTAATAGTGTTCGTTCTACAACATCATAATTAATTCGTTGCATACCAAGTAGATCGTGATTTGAAAACTGGAATACTTCTACTGTTTGATTTGCATCTGGAGCAATATCAAGTGTAATATTTCTTCCTGTTATTCTATACTCACCGTCAGTAATTGCAAAAATTTGTACTTTATCTGCAGGTTTACCTGATTCATCTGATAACACAATTTGGCTATTTGCAATATCAAAGCGCCAATCATTTGGAGTAAACTTTTCTACTCCAGCAACAAATACTTTAATGTCTGCCGCTGCGTTAGCACCAACTTGTTGCTGGAAAGTTTCAAGTTTGTATTCTCTATTATTATCTGCTGGAATAGTATATTCAATATTATAACCAGGATTTAGAATTTTATTAGCAACCTTAACAATAATATTATGCTCATTTGGCAATGCATAAAATGGAGTGCTTGATAATGTATAAAGTCTAGTAGTTCCATCTGCTGTAAATGTGTCTTTACTAACTTGACTATAGTTAACTGTTGTACTATCACTAAACACAGTATAGTGTATTGTTTTGCCGGATACTGCTATTGGTTCGTTAAATCTAATACCAACTTTAGCAATTGGTGCTCCGCTGTCATCGCTATTAAATATTTCTACGTCAGTTTTAACACCGTTAACACTTACAAAAACACTAACACCAGCTTGCCAATCAACAGTAGTTAAGTAAGACGACTGTCCAGCAACTGATTGTCCAGTACCAAAGTCTAATACTTTTTGTGTGCCTTGGGCCATAGCAATAATGTTTAACTCTGCTCCCGGAGTTGCTGCATTTAGTGTTACAGTGTTATTGGACCAATCTATAGTATACAAGCTATCGGCTAAGATAACATTATTTACTTTTACAAATACTGCTGGCGATGTACGAGGAATAACTCCTAATGAATAAGTTGTACTACTATCCATAATATAACTTTGACTATGTATTATTCCTTGTCCTGCACTATCTCTAGTAAACACTTTGATGTCTAATGTATCAAGTACCTGTCCTGGAACTAATTCTTCTGGGCCGCCGCTTGTAGTAGGTGTAACAAAGCCGTCACCATCTACAATAATATCTTCAGCTCTAATTCCTGTAGCTGTTGAATATGCCAAGTCACCGCCAGTTAATGCTGTATCATAGCTATCTGCATCTGGTAAAATACTGCCATCACTAGTTGTTTTTCTAACAATTAATATATCGCCTTCTAATAAGTTTACGCCCATTACTTCTAAATCAAGTAATTGTGTTGTTCCGTCTCCAATTATAGAATTTGTAATTGCTGTAGGATTAGTATTTACTGTGCTTACATCATAATTTGGATCATCTATTCGAACACCATTCTTATAAAAATTATACATGATATTATTTGCTAACGGCTTAGTTAGCTGTACTGCATTAGTAGATCCGTCTGCAACAAATACTTCGTCTTCATATGTATTATCAAACGTATCCCAGCTGTCTGTATACCATCCTTTGCTATCCCATCCTTCAGGATTGTCAAAGTCGAAACTCCTAACTTGTACTCCGCCATAATCTATACCAGTCATTAACTGTGATAAATCTTTTCCGTACATACTTGCTGACGGATTATATGCAAAATTAATTCTGTCTTCAGCAGTAAGCATACTTAACGGTTTGTAATATTCTATTTTTATTACATGACCAATTGTTGGTGGTGTTGTAAATACAATTCTACCTTGGCTTCTTGTATACCCCTTTGTTGTATCTTCGACGTTTTTATATGTATACGCACTTCTAAGTTGCTCAAGTAATACTGTAGAGTCCTTACCAACTTGCACATTAACCTTATTGCTAGATAAGTCCATTGGCCACTCTAAATCAAATACTGTTTTATCGCCAGTACCTGTAAACGTAGCATTTTCTAATAAATGTGCATAATAAACTTTTCCTGATACCCTGTCAAATTTAGCAGTAATAGTAGGACTTCTAACTACGCCATTGCCTAAAATTGCTGTTGCTTTAGCAATAGTTCCTTGTGGACTTTGCGACCCTTCAACAGTAATTACTGGTGCAATAATATATCCAGTTCCGGGATTAGTAACTTCAATTTTAGTTATTTTACCGTAACCTAAATATGCTTTAGCTGTTGCTCCGGAACCTGTTGTTCCAGTTATTTTTACTATTGGTGGAAATAAGTAACCAGTTCCAGCGTTAGCAATTTTAATTTCCTTAACTTGGTATCCATTATTATCAACCCAATGTTTCCTTGGATACACTGCACCGCTAGCAGGAGTACTTACTATGCCGCCGTCAATTACTTGTGCTTTACTAGCTACTATTGACTTTGATTCTTTACTGTATACTGGAGGTAAATCAAAATCACTTACGCTAGTATTTGTTGGTTCTGTATTTGTATAATTACTAACAAATTCTCTTACGTTTGTACTGTATGGTTTAGCTTCATTAATATAAGATTCATAGTTTGCTAAGTTATTATTATTAAAAGTTCTATCTTGATATAATGGACCAAGATTATGTTTAGCCTTAACGAAACTTGTTTTAAATAACCAATCTGCGCCTTTTTGCTCTGCAAGTACATAGCGCAAGGATGCAAAAAATAATTCATTATATTCAACTGCTAAGTTTCCAATAAAAATATTATTTTTAATTGCATTAATAATAATTGTAAGTTCGGTTGCTGGCGTGTTATCATAAAAGAAACTATCAAAACTTCTATTATCAAAACCTACAGTATTTTTACTATAATCATATATTTTATCATTAAATTGTACTGTTCCGTTTTGTCTAGCAATAGTCTTGTAGTTAATAGTATAATCTTCAGTATCTTCGTTTGCTATTTTTTCTAATAACAACCATCCGCCTGTACCTATAGAACTAATTTTAACCACTTCGCCAATTACATTATCAAGACTTGATAGTAAATATGAGCCTGCAATAATGTCATTAATTTCTGTAAACTGATTATATCCATCAGCATACCAATCTGTATAACCCCAAAACTGTGTTACATCATAATCTTGAATACTTCTTCTAAACCATTTACTATCTGTGTTGTTCCAAGAATATAATGCCCATTTATTAAACACTGTGCTATCAGCTTCAACGAGTATAGTAAATCTTCTTACACTTATTAATGTATCGTCACCGTATCCACTGCCTTGATTTTGAACTGTGACCGATGTAACTTTTCCTAGTGTATCAACTGTTAATGTTATTTCAGCATTTTGTCCTTTACCAACTAGCGAAACCTTAGGCGGAACTTTATAGCCCCTTCCTGGGTTAGTAATTGTAACACTAGTAATTTTACCATTTTGTACAACAGGTGTTAGTATTGCAGGAGTAACTTTGCTTGTACTAATAAGACTTATTTCTGCATATGTACTAACTTTGTGATCATATTCCCCGCTTAGTAAAGTAGGTAATGGTTCTTTTTTAGATAACGCACTAATATTATACTCGTCTGTAAGTAAGTTAGCTTTGCAAACTACATTCACTCTTTCGATGAATTGCTTTAATGCTTCTTCTCTATTAACAAACATACTTTGTCTTGGTCTGTTTTGTACTCCATAACGACCCTTTGCTGGGATACTGTTATCCGGAACTGGTCTATTATTACTGTCAAATCCAATTAAACTATCAAACCATTTTCTTTCAATATCACTATTAGGTTTGCTTGTTTCTAACCCTTTAGACATAATTTGATATTGACTATGTGTATTTTGCTTTTGCTGTCTAACCGATGTTGTAGTATATTTGATGTTTAGTACTACATCATCATTACTAATAAGATCGTTACAGTTTACTAACATAAATCTATCAGATCCTGTTAGTGCTAAGTATCTGTATTTTTGATCTTTAGGATTACCAATTAATCTAGACATTTGCTTAATACTAAGTTTTCTATTTTTATTACTTGGAATAGAAGATTTATTTTCTACCCAAAAATAGTATAATTGTTTAAAAGTTTTACCTATGTCGTCATACATTAATCGAGTAGTATATTTTGTATTTCCATGTAAGCTAACACCGCTTATACCTCGGAGTAAGCCTCCAGATGTATCTGCTAGTCCGTCCCATGTTTCGGGTAATACTGGGCTTTCAACCCACTCGTAAATGTTTATAACAGAACCTGAGGCTTGTACATTCCAAGAATTCTTTTGGTAGTTAGATGATCCTTGATATGCATGCCTAAATCTAGCTGCTTCAATATTCCACCAAGTTTTACCAACGTACTGTTCAGCCCAATGTCTGTTAGGATCTACGTCATCATCTACAAGTTGGCCTGTGTTATAAAACGCAGGATCCCATCCTGATTTAAAATCAAGTTCTTGTTCTACTATTCCTGCTATCTTACCCTGTACTGGATCAATAAAATCAATATAAGTTATTATTTTATTTTCTTTTTTATTGTATAAAAATGCACCTAATATTTTACTAGTGTCTGCAGGTGGAACACTATTTCTAATTACTTTCCACGCATTTTCTCCAGCATTGGCATTTTTTCTAAAATCAACTAATCCGCCTCTGTAAGTATCGTTATACTGTTGTGGCATGCCAACATATATGTGATTTCCCATTGTATAAATGTATTCACCAAAGTTAGTTTGCACTAATGGATATGTAAATGTCTCTGATTGTAGTACTCTGCTACTTAATGTTTCGTAAAGATAAATTACACCCTTATCTATTTTAATATTTTTAAAGGAAGTAAATTCTTTATCAAACGTAGTTGCTACTATTTTCTTTGTAGACGTAACATCAAGTACATAAGAATCAGTTAATGTTTTTTCATAAGTATCAAACTTAGTTGCAATACGCTGATCGCCATTTAAGCTTGATATTGCTAAATTTTCTTTTCCAAAATTTAAATTATAACCAAATCTTTCTGACTCTTCATTTTGTGGTGGAAGTAATGTTTGTGTCGGTGTTGTTATTCCTAATGCAGCATTAGTAACTGTTCCAAACACTCCGGCAGTATCCTGTGTATAAACATAGACAACACCTTGGTTAATTTTAGTAGTATCAACCAGCGGAGCACTTATAGCGAATCTAGTTCCATCAGGGTGTAAACTAATTTTATCAGCATAGCCGTCAGTGGTTGTAGCTTCTGTGATTAATTGTGAGAATTGAAACTTGTCATCAACTTCTCTATAAACAACTACTGCAATATCTCGGGTACTATCTGTTTTAATTTGTTCACTAGTAGTGATTAGAACATCACCGTTGTCACTTAAATCAAAGTCTTTGCTAAACTGTTGAATATTTTGTATTGGATCAAATGCACTTTCTCCAGAATAAAATGTTTTGCTTGTTCTATTAGGAAGCATTCCAATATAATCAATATTGCTATTTACTGCTTCCCAGCTAGAAGATGCCCATACAGCGCCAGCAGCTATGTTAGTTTTAGCTTTATAAAGTGCATCATTGTATTCTACAATAACATCCTTTTCATAACGATATGAATTATCCCATATACCTCTATAGCTTCGGTCTTTACTATTTCTCCAGCTAATTTTATTCCAAAATATTGTATCAGTTATAGCTGTTGTTGTAGCAGTAGCTTTAGTACATTCATAGTAATCATCTAAGTAGATTACAATATCACCAATTGCATAAATTGTTAGTTGATAACTTCCCTTAAATTTTGTAGTTGGTTTAGTGCCATGTCGGAAAAATTCAATACTGCCCGGATCTTTCCGTGTTCCTAATCCCTCACTTGAAACAGCTAGAGTATAATAATTATCTTTCTGTACTAATTTAACTTTTTTGCCAAAGCCTCTATTTGATTCTCTGTGTTCAGAAACAAATACGTATTGACGATCGTATACGCCACCTGGCTTGCGTCTATATATTGCTACAGCGCCTTCAGATACAGGGCCTACACTGCCTAATGCATTAGCTTCAATATTAAACACTTGTGTATAATCTTTGTTTAAACTATACGGAGGATTTGCTACTCGAGAAATACCTTGTTCTGTATTCTCATTAAAGAACCAATATTCTTCATCTATAATTTCTGGGTTTGAAACAATATTAAACTGTGATGAATTATTAAACACTATTAACTTACCAACTGTACTAGTTCCTACTACGATATCATTTTCAACATCTGCTACAGTTCCCATAACACGAGCAACATCTGCATCGCCACGTGCTACAGTGTTAATATTCCGACGTATGGAGTACTTTCCAATATTATTTAATTTGGCCCATTCGCCAGTTATTGATTTTACATATACTCTTACACTATTAAAGTTTCTGCGGTAAAATGCTACTTCAGCAGTACTTGATGTTTGTGTTGTAATAGCAAGGCCGCCTTGGCCGTCATTTGGTATTTGTACATCACTAATAATGTCGCCTATAACAGGTTCAAATACATTACCAGCAAAGTCAAACTCGTCATATGTAAAATCAATGTAGCCATCCCAAAGATCAACAATTGTTTGTTCCTTATTCAGTATGTCGTATGTAAATCCTGATGTTACAACATCAGTTTGTCTATTATCAAGATTATATACTCTAAATTCAGTTGTATCGCCTACTGCTAAAGTGTCAGTAAAATCTTTTTCGCCTCTAACAATCCATTGATTACTAAGTTGGTCTGCTTCTGTGCCGCCAGGGTCGCCCCTGTATGACAATTGTGTAATGTAACTAGCTCTGTTTTTGTTTTTAACATACGCACCAATGTATCCAACTGCTTTTTGTATATTTGAATAAGTGTTTAACACTCTTACAGACGATGATAATCTAACATCAGCATAAACTAAGCCGCGGCCAGTATCATAATATGTTCCGTCATTTGAATACTGGAAGCCTGTTGTAATAAACCAAAATCCGTCTACCGCTGTACTAGTATTGTAAGTTGATGCTTCTGTATAAAATCCAACAAATACATCATTATCAATATAAAGTTCATCACTTACACTAAAAATACCGTTTGTATCTTTAAGATAAATTACTGCACTATCAGCTTTAGTTCCTACATAACACACTGTTGCACTACCTGTACTAGTAGTAACAGTTTGGTTTATTTGAGGAAGAGTAACAAAGGTTGATACAAATAATACATGATCAACTTTATGTTGAATAGTATGAGTTCCTGTTATAAACTCTGTAGTAATTTCTGATATTGCTCCACCAAAAGGAAGATAACTATCTAATGTAGGATATGCGTAGCTTCTAGTGTTCCAATAAAGATTAACTGTGTCGCCTGGCGTAGTACCTAAGTACATATCTTTAGGAGCTCTAATAAGTATATGGTCTGTTACGTTGTTAGCCAATCCTGGATCGCCTGAAACTAATAATTGTAAAGTTGTACTATCGGCATCTGCAGCAGCCGCAATATTAACATACGTATCAAACGTTGTAAATGATTGTGAGCTAATTTCTGGAAGTATTTCTCTATTTGCTTTCCATAAGCTTTCTCTAAACTTAATAGTGTCGCCTTTAGTATAAGTTGTTACACCATTAAATGCACCTTTAAACTTTGTTTTTACACCGGTTGCTTGCGGCATACCTACTGCTAAATATTCACCATCTGGACTAACTGATATACTTTCGCCAAATCGTCCTGATGACGGAGATAACAAATCGTCTGTAGCAGATAGTTCAATTGTTGAATCAATAGCTAAATTATTTGATTCATTAGTTCTTCTATAATAATGCACTTTACCGTTAGCATCGCCTGGTGCTGAAACAAACACATTATTGTTATCAGAAGTAATTGCTACGCTTTTACTAAATTGCTGTGATGTACTATCAAACTCCGAAGGATTATAAATAACTTCTTTAGTTGAGTATACTGGTTTATTTTCAATAACAGCCCAATCGTTATCAAGATCATCTAACCATACACGCTGTTTTTCTAAAATTTCGTATCTAGCAGCGTTTAAGTTATCAAGACTTCCTACTCTAACTTGCCTAAGTTTGACTACTGCATACTTTTGATCTGTAAAATCTTCAACATTGTTATTAATATTAGCTTTAATAGTAACAGTATCTAAATTTAATCCGTCTTTATTAACAGCATAAATTCCAGTAAGATTAAATTGGTCTGCTCCTAGAACACCAATAATATCATTTTCAGTAAATTTAGGAGATATGCCATCACCAGGAACACTTGCCCACTGGTCTAAAGTTAATGTAACTAATCCCATTCCGTCATTTGAAATACTATCAGTCCGTCTAACTGCACCTATAGCATTAACATTAGCAGAAACTAGTTGTAAAACATTCCATCGATCAGCGCCAACTTTTCCGGTATTAGTTATCCAGATATAGTCGCCTAATGATACAGCGTTAACATTACCGTCTGCTAATTCGTTTATTGAGCCTGCTACAAATGCTGCATCGTTAATGTCTACGTAGCCGCCGGTTTTAATATATTCATCTTGCGAAGCTACTGAAGTTGTTGCAAATGGTTTATGATTGTAATCAGATTCTTTATCATATACTTCATGTTGCTGTATATAATAAATTTTATCATAGTTAGTGCTTGGAACTGTTTTAGCAAGTTCAAAAACTTGCGGGTTTTCAGTCATTAAATCTTCTTTAAGATTAAATCCAACTTGTTTAATATTGTCAGTTGCTCCAAACCTTCCTGTTTGGATTGCCCATTCTTCATAAAAACTTAATGCCGGTGTTGTTCCGTCTCCAAGTGATTCAAATAGTTTAGTTAAAGAATTCATAGTACCTTTATCAGCTATAAATCCTCTATAAAATTTAAACTGACTTACATCATCATTAATAATGTTTGCAAGGTATTGTCTTTTTTGGTAACCAATTAAATGCTGGGCCATACGTTGTTTTTCAGAGTCAAATCCATCTGAATCTAAATCATAATAATCAGCAAACTGATTTATTTTATAATCCAAGTTAGCTGTTAATTCTGCTTCCGGCTTCTTGCTAAGTTGATACCATAAAGAAGATTTAAAATCTTTGGACCCTGAAACATTATTATTAGCTACATAATAAAACTGCTTGTACTTTACTAGCTCACCAATTTTGTAATCTTTCCACTGCGACCAATTTGTAATTTTTGCATCATCGTACAAGAATCCTGGAAGATTTAAACCACCATCCCATTCATCTGTTCTGTAACCACTAACCTTAATACGCTCTTGTCTATATCCTGATTTTGGTTCGTATATTATATCGCTGAATGATGTTTTATTCTCTAAAAGAACTACATGTTCTTTTTGTACAAGTGGCAATGTTATATGAAATAGTCCATCGTCTGTATTAACTGTTTCAATACCAAAGGAGTTTCCGTCTCTAACTAAACTGTTAATTTCTGCTTTTAAAGGTTGTCCATCAGACTTAAAAAGACTATAATCGTAAAACTTATCATACAAATTATCTACTACAGCATAAGGTCTTGTAAAATTAACTTTAGATGCTCCGGGACTCAGCGTAATTATTGTTCCTGCTGCCCAGCCTTGTGTTGTCCAAAACAACAGTTCCCTACAACTATCTTCCCAATTTTCAACTATTTCAAAATCAAGGTTAACTGAATTAAAACTAAATCCTATCTCAGCCTGTCTATCATTATATCCTAAGATAAAATCAACTACTTCTTGAGTTGTAGTTAACCTAGTACCGTATTGTAGTTTAAATAATTCAGTCCTATCAAAATCTTTCTTAAATTCAGCTGTCTTGCCGCCAGTTATAGGTAGTGATGGCAACTTAGCTAAATCTGTTAATGTATCAACAGTTTCGCCTGATGTAGAATCCTTAGTTAATCTAAAGAAACTATTATCAATTTTTACAATAGTGCCTTTAGCATAAAATGTATTTTCTCGGAACTCTGATGAGTCTTCTGAAATTCCACCAACTGAAACATTTATCTTTGAAGACCCAGGTAACGGTTTGTAATATTCAAAGTTAGGGTTAACATTATTATAGCCTCTAGCAATAAAACCGTTAGCTGCTTTTTCAATAGTTATTCCACTATATGTTACCATCTCTAATGGGCTACTAGTATTAGTAAAAACTTTAAAACTCTCTTGGGGGACAAATATTCCGTCTCTATCAACAGTCTTTGTAGGAGATCTGCTATCAAGTATTAAATTAAACTTAGTATTATCAGTGAATCCGCCTACTTTAAATCCTAATTGATTCTTTAAGTTAGCAAGATTATTTTTATAGTCTGTATAAACTGTTAATACATCACTTGCTACTAGATTATAAATGTAATTTACAAGTCCGCATGTTAATACTCTTGTTTCGTCTTTATATGTGTTAGGTAATTTTACAGTAGATAACTGTATAGGCTTATTAGTTTCGCCTTGTACCCATTGCTTAACAAGATTTTGTTTTGTTCTCGATACGTCAAATCCTAAACCCATAACTTTTGCAGGTTTATTTAACAAGTATGCTAAAATTACTGCAAACGGAAATTCTGAGCTTCTGCGCCAAGCATTTTCAACTGGAGCTACATCACCAAACTTAAATGCATTTACGCCATTTCTTGCTGAGAATCCTCTAGCATAGCTACTTTGTTGAGGAGATTTTAATCGTCCTTGGCTATCTACTGGAATATGTCCAGTTAATCCTGGTCTTGCATATTTTGGATTAACTACTTCTGCTACACCAGGTACTTTAATTCTTCCTTCTTCTAAATCTCTCCACAGTACTAAGTTATCTCCAGAGTATGGAGCAACGCCGTAAGTTGTGTCCCACCAAGTAGGCTTCATTGTAAAGCCCAACATCTCCCAAGGTGTTGCATTTGGTCTATCAGTTCCGTATGCATGTAAGTATGCTCCGCGCCAGTAGCCCGGATGTGAATTTCCTTTAGGTGTATTTGCGGTAGAATAATTAAAACTAAAAGTATTATTAATATCATAAAAATCATTTTTAGTATAATCGTTGTCTACATATCTAAGCCATTGTGTAAAGTCGCTTACTAATGTATTATCAACTTCAGCTTTAGTAAATTCAGACGTTCTATATTCACCGCCTATGAAGTCTTGTATGTCTAATTTGTTGGTTGAATATTCTACTTTAATATTATTAAAGATTCTTTTTTCTAAATCTAATATTAATTCGTCTCTATAATCTTTGTAAGCTTTTATATAACTTCCGTCATGTCCTCTAATCATAGGAATGCCAATTGGAAATTCATCTATGCTTGCATCATCTGTAGAAGCATGATTTGTATTTGTAGTAGGCATATAAAATACTTGCGATGATCCTTCAAATACATGCATCATTGCTGTGCCTGTATCGTTGCTTGAATCAGAGTCAGCAGCAATCGCAGCTGCTTGGCTAGTATATAAAGGGTAGTGCCATCCAACTTTACCTTTGTGAGATGCTGTTGTTTGCTGATCAACTCCGTATACTTTAAATGGGCCTGTTACTGTAGTGGGCACACTTAGGTAACTATCGTCGATTGTAAGTTCTGGATAGTACTTTGGGTACAATCCTAACTTTGTAGGAGTAGGCGAAATAAAACTTCCGTCTGTAGTTTCGTATTCATATACTTCTAATAAGTCGCCTTCTACTTTAGTAGCAGTAACAACAATATAACCATCAGTATTAAATGTATAATCTTTACCATGCGTTAACTGTGTTGCATTCAAATAAACTACAATACTTTTTGCAGTAAGCGAAGTTAAATTAAATGCAGCTGTTATAGGATATGTTGTTGTTTTAGAATCAAGTACAGTATACTCAATTCTGTTTGCATCACCATATGCTAACATATCAGAGAAGTAAAACGGTTGTGATTTTAGTTTCTCTTTGTTGAGTTCAAATAATATTTTGTCTACATGTTGTTTAACAGGACCGTCATAGCCTAAAGATTCAGCTTGCTCTAAGAAACTTCTTTTAAACGATGAATATTGAACTTTAGAATATTTTAAAGCTTTAACAATATTAAAATCTTTGTTAGTAATATGATATAAAGGAATATTAATAGGACCACTATGTTTTACAAACCTTTTACCGTAATGATCTGTTTCGCCTGCATCTCGCAAGCTTCCTCTTCCAGGAAATACACCAGTAAATTCTTGGATGTCTTCAATCATAGTATCTACATGATCAATAACTTCGCCTAATGTAAATTCAGTTACATCTTCATTAAGTGGATTTCTTTCTAAGTTATATGGAAATTCATAATATCCAGTTTTTGTTCTTTTAGCTGACGGGCTGTGTGTTTTTATTTTAACAACTTGGCCAGCTGTTAGATTCTTTAAAAATCTAACTTTAGCAAATCCGTTTGTTCTGTCAATTTCATAATCAACTAAATTTAATTTAAGACCATTGTCAACATAAACATAAACAGTTAAGTCATTTAAATTACCTGGTTTTTTATAAACATCAACTTCAAAATTATTAACTAATGTTTTTGTTACATCGTATTGTCTAATAACCATCTGTCTAGATTTTGTAGGTATACTACTAAATCCATTTACATAATTAAAAGATGTTAACGACTTGTACTTCTTAAGATATCCAGTATCTGTTTTTTGGGAAAATATATCTGTATCTGTTTGATATGTAAATTTATCATTTAATAAATTAAAGTTAAAGACAATATCGCCTGAATTAGTAATTGACCTATAACTTAGCGGAAATCCTAACTCAGTGTCATTAGTACCTGTTCCTTGTTTATAAGAAAATACTTTAGATCCTGCAAAAGTTGTAGAACCATAATATGATGTATCACTAAAGCTATTTGAATTAGCATCAAATACTTCAAATAAAGGATGTTGGTTTGTTTTTGTTTTTTGCTGAGACTGTGCCCAAGCACTTTCAGTATAATGAAAACTAGTTCCAGCATATTTTGTGCCTTGAGTAACTAAAACTGTTTCTAAGTTCTGAGGAGCAGCGTCAGTAGTTGGCAATAAACTAATTTGTCTTATACTATTAACTGTAATAAATTTAACTTTGTAAATTCTGCCAGTAACTAATACATCAGTATCAGCAGTAAATAGTATACGCATGCCATCTGCAATATTAATACTATCAATATTGTAACCAGTTGCGCCTTCAACTGTACTAAAAACGTCCTTAGTAAATACATCAACTAAGTCGACATCTTCTTTAGCATACACTCCAAAGTTATTTAATTTTAATCCTGCTTCAAACTCAACAATAGGACGCTTTGCTCTAGTACCTTCGTCTAAATTAGTAGCTAAGTTATTATATTTTTCGCTTGCAAGGATAATATCTTTATGATACCAACAATTGTATCGGCTCCATGCGTTTCTATCATTACTTGCTCTATTAACTGTAATATAATCTTTAGTTGCTGCATATGCCTTTGCGTCTGCAAAAGGTAAAGCGTCAAATCTATCAGTATCAAATGGTATTAATTTATCAGCTGCGTATGCTGCTGGAATAATAAGACTAGATTCTTTAATTAATTTAATTTTATCGCCAACACCTTCAACATACCATCGGCTGTTATCATAAGTTGCTGGAGTTACTTGTCCTTGGAATTCTAACTTCATCCCGTTTGATAGTTTTACGCCATTTGCACTAGTATAAGACTTTTTACCTATTATTTCATCAGTAATATTAATTGCAGAATTTTCTTCAATATTATAAATTTTAATAAGTCCGCTAGTATCAACAGAGTTTTTACTAATGTAGTGTAACCTATCTGGAGCATTTGGTGGTATTGTAAATTCTATAGTGCCAGCTTCGACATATACAACTGATATTATTTCGCCTTCTTTTCCGTACTTTGTTATCCCAGTTGGATACAACGTGCTTACATTATCGTCAGCGTCAAAGGTTAAAGAACCACTGCTCGGCAATACTACGTATTCGCCTTGATCGTAAGTAGTGCCATATAAAGCGCCATCAAATTGGCCATCTGCTCTAAGTCCTGCGCTACCTGCTGTAATTACGGCCGACCCAGGAGTAAACGTTTTAGATATTGAAAATGCAATAGGGTGTCCAGGTGTATCAATTTCAAAACGATACGTTTGCCCTTTGTACAATTTAATTGTAGGATTTCTAGTTAATCCGTCATTAAATACATATGCTTTATTGTCGCCCTGATCTTCAAGAGTTACAGTATATGTACTTGTTACTTCTTTACTTTGTCCTCTAACAGCAACAGTAGTTGGACCATCTGGTAACCAATAATATTCTCTAAAGTTTACAAACTTATCCCAATCAATATTAGGATTCCATCCGTATGTGTCCTGGTTATTTAATCTGCTATGGTCTTTATTATTTGATCCAAACGCACCTAGCTGGTTAATGTAATCGTTATAATCTTTATAAAAAGTTACATTATCTAAGTCGTCTTTAATAACTGCTGCAGGTTCTAATTGATAGTTGGCTCGGTTATCACTAAAATCGCCAATATAATTATCTTTAGGAGAATATGCTTTGGCAGTTTCTCTACCAATATATCCGCTAAGTTTTTCTGCAACACCTGGCTGAATCAGCTGGTCTAATGTTCCTTGCAAAAATTTCCTATTTGCTTCAGTTCTAAAAAACTTAGGTAAAAAGTCAATACTTAACTTTTTAACTTCTTTCCCGCCCACAGGTAATGGACTCTCATTTTGGTAATCGTTATATGCCATTAGTAACTAGATCCAGTGCTAGATGATGATGAAGCAGATGACGTATCTAATCCGCCGCTCGTAGTTGCTGTTGATACAGCTGCGGAAGTAGAAGCTATGCTTGTAATTCCTGAAGTTGTACTTGCTGTTGTAGAACTAGTAACTATAGTTCCGCTTGATTGTATTTCTTTTGCTGTAATTTCAGTTATAGTTTCAATATCATTAACTGTTGCAGCACTAACAAAAATTTCATCTGGTTCAGATTTTATTTCAAATAAACTACCAAATGATTGTGTTCCTTGGTTTGGAACTATTAGTATTGATGCTAGCTTAGGAGTTAATTGATTCATAATATAAGCACTTAGTTCTTGGAAGTAAAAAGTTTCACCAAAGTCCCAATTGTCAATTGAAAAGAATCTATTAATAGCTTCAACAATATCTGATTTAAGTTCGTTGTCGTTAGTTACAATATCTGTGTTTTTAACTATTTTAAATTTCACTTGTAAATCTGCTGGGGCTTTTGACCCAAATAATATTTTATATTTTGCAGGGTAGTAAATAACCTCATCACTAATACTTTTAATCTTATCAATTTGAGCTCCATAACTTCTATATAATTCGTCATTGCTTTGTGGTAGCGGCTGTGTTAACGTTTCGCCTGCAATAAATTTTCTAATATTGTTATCATATGATTTAGTTAGTAAGTAAGTATCAATTATGTTACTTGCACTCGGGTCAATTCTGTAACTACTATCCGAAACATGAATATAATGGAATTTTAATGCACTTCTACCTGTGAATGCTTTGTAATCTGTGTTTAGTGTTGTATTGTTTAACAACTTGTTTAATGTCTTAAACACTGCTTCATCTTCTAAATAAAATAGTTGCCCTTCAGTCCTAGAACTATATGGCGCTATTTGTGCTTCATTAGTAACAATAGTAATAGTAGAATCTGTATTAGAAAAATACTTAAAATCTTCTACACCGTCTGTAGTTGTATATTTTTTTTGAAAAACTGTTTTTTGTGCAGTAGTAACGCTTGTGTTATCTGGATCAACTATTTGATCAAATAGTTCCGGGTCATCAACAACACCGTCATCATCTATATCAAGAAACTGTACTTCAATCTTTCTAGAATCAATATATCCGTCTGGATCTCTATATGCTCCTGAAATAGTCCATCCATAATCTTGTGTAAACGGGCTTATTGATGCTGGCTTAGTATTAATATTTAAAATATCAATTTTATCTCTAACAATTTTGCCTGAAGATGGTTCATAAACTTTATCTACTCCATCAAAGTAAAATCTAATTTCACTTTCACTTTCTATTACATATTTTAAATTACGATATGTAACAGTGTAAGTTTCTCCGTCAGTTTTAAAATATAATAACCAACTTGAATCAAGATTTTGTCCTGTAGTATCGCCAGTTTTGCCTGTCGAAAAATCTAGTAGTGTGTTAAGATTTTCGTTAGTAACTAATTTCCACTGTCTATCAATTAAGTCATATCGTAGTCCAAAATCTTTGTAAGCAAATGTTTGGTCAATCATTTGAACTTTTACAGAATCAATTAATATTCTAGAAAAGTTTGGAACTATTCTATCTAATATTGCATTAGTAGGAATGTTATCGTTTAAAATTATTGGACCATTGTTGTTTACTGTGTTAACTATTGTGCCGTTACCGTCAACTGAGACTACCATAGCCCATTTATATGTACTCGAATCTATATGAAGAGCTGCTCCTGCCATTAACGAACCGTCTTTCATAAAATGGAACCCAGTTGGAGCAGTAAATCTACACATTGCTCCTGGCTCAATATATCTTAAACTGTTTGCAGTAAATGTTCCAGTCATATACGCAGCATCAGTACTATCTAAAAATGTACCTGTTGATTGGTTAGTTGCTATTGTTTCGCGCTTCCATTTTGCATTTAAGTCAGAAACAATAGTTTTAGGGAATTGGTCTAAGTAAAAGTTTTTAGTATTTGACGAAGCTAATATTGGTTCAACAGTATTATTAATAATGCCTTCAATATCACTTTGTGTTGTAAATTTAAACTGAGATTTTTGTAGGAATATTTCTTTATATAATACTCCATCGTCTGCAAACAAACTAGTATTACTGTACTTTCCTGAAACATCTTTAAGATCAAAATATCTACTAACGCCACTACTAATTCTGTTTGTGCTTTTAGTTTTAATAATCTCTTGGCTAATAGACAGCGGACCAATATTATAATCTTCGCCTGTTATTAATCTGTTTTGCGTATAATACGTTGCAGGAGCATTAGCTTTAATGTCTGCATTTGACTCTGTTGCAGATCCATTTGTTACAGTATAATTTAATTTGAAGCCTAATGTGGCTGTTTCTAAACTTCCTGATTTACTTTGGTATGGAACATCAATACTAATATCGCCCATTGCTCCAGGAGTAATAACACTATTTGTGTTTTCACTAGTTCTATAATATACTTTAAAACTGCCTGAAGGTAAGTTTCCAAAAATACCATCGGAAAATACTAAATTAATTCTATCACCTACTCTAGTATTAACTGCATAAACATTTTTAATACCTTGGAATAAGTTATTGTAAATAATATTGTTGCCTTCAACTGAATCTATTTTAGTCCAAAACTCTGTTTCAAATCCATTAGCATCAACGCTATATAACCAAACATCAGTATCGTTAATATTAGTAACGTCAACTGCTATTGTTTGATTTGGCTGAGGAGCTGCAACATTAAATGTTGAGCTATCTAATTTGCCCTGTTTAAAGTGCATAAAGAAACCAGTATTAGAGCTTCCTGAGCCTTGGCCGTCATCTCTAAATAAGAAGCCTGGACTTGTACCCGGAATTGGTGATTCTTCAACAACATTGTCTCCGCTTATTCCAGAGCTTACTACTTCAAATCTAGTACTAATTCCTTCTATTCTTTTTGTAAAAGGAAATACTGCTGAAGTTGTGTTAGTTGAATTAAATCTATATTGCTGAGTAATAACATTTGCAATACTTGCAGACTTTAACGGACTACCTATTTGGTTAGTTACTGGCAATGTAGAATTTAAAACCTTAATAACTTGTTCAAAATAGTTTGGATTAGATTGGTCATTCCATTTAATAATTGTATTGGATAAGTTTTGTCCGGTGCTATCAATTATTGCTTCTGTAGTTTTAATAGTATTAAGCTTTAATAAGCCGTTTGCAGTTTGATTTCTTCTAGGATTATATGCAAGCATACGTGCTAAACGTAATACACTTTCTCTACGTTCAGCTGTTTCTAAGAAGTTTTCTCTAGCATTTAGATCAGTACGAAAGCTTAGATTTTGCCCTAAGAATGCAATCATATCAATTAATGCAAGGTATTCTGAGGATTCAATATAATCGTTAAAATCTTCGGGATAATTTTGCCGAAGGTAATTAATCATTACTCGACGTAGGTTGTCAAAGTCATAACTCTGAAAATCAGCGTTACGAAACGATTGATAAATTCTTTTCCAGTCCTCAGATACTAATAATCTTGACTGTCTATCTGTTGACGACATGTCGGTTTCCTCTATTACTATGATATTTATCTGTTACAGATAAGTGCGTATATAATCTATGCCAGGCCATTAGCCTGATCAAACTTAAAACGTAAACTTTCTGAAATATTATAAGGAAGAAAAGTAATTGAACATTCTACTGTAATACCCTTTTCATAGGTATCAACAACAATTTCTTGCACACTTAGTCTTGGATCATAGTTTACAATTGTAGTGACATCATTTACAATAGCTTCTTGTATATCTGTTGTAAATGGTTCAAATAATAAATCCCATATTATTGTTCCAAATGATGGATCAGTAAGTTTTTCGCCTTGTCTAATATGGAAGTGGTTAATTAAATCTTGTTTAATAAGGTCAAAGTCGTATTTTGAAAATCCGTCAACTGCATCAACCGTAGAAAATCCTTTGTAAGCACGGCTTGCCGTTGGCGCTCCTTGCTGTTTTTGTGGTACTGTAACACGTTTATAAAGATTCTTTTCTAATTGGCTCATACTATATTTACCTATGCTGCTCCAACTGGAAATACTACTTCTCCAGTTGTTCCGGATTGTACTGGATTATCTTGTTCTTTAATTTCTAATTCTAAACTTTTTAACGCATCTAATTTTTCATTGTTAAATCGCCTTACTACACTAGATCTAACATTAGCAAGACTACTACCAAAGTACGCCATTCCGTTGTCTCTAGCCCGTTCATTGTATACTGCTACTATAAGAGCATCATCTGTTGGTGCGTTGTTGCCGCATGCTTTAATTGCATTTTTAAATACCCTGTTGCATCCGCCTGCGCCATGTTGAATTGCTGTAGACCATAAAACATCTTGTAATGTTTTTGATTTTACTCTTACGTCAACTCCAGTACTGTTACTAACTTTATCAGCTGCTGGTATAAAATACTGACTAATTGCATACTGGTGTTGCGATTGAGCAGCACCTTCGTCAGACATAATTGATTCCCAAGACTGTTTAAATGCATCAGTACCAGATGCCGCTGATGATTGTCCTCCTGCACGTTGCAATAACTCAAAAGTTTCTGCAGAGTTATTTTCTATATATCTCATGTATCCTTTAAATCCACCAGTTCTTGTAGCTAGTTGGTAAGTTCCGTAGCTCCAGCCGCCTGTAGTATCAAATCCAATTGCGGCAGGATTATCTTTAGATTCATATTTTGAACTTAATGCTCCTAATTCTTTACTAAATGCAAAGTTACTAGAATAATCATCTTTAGGGATTGTTCCGGTTCCTGATCCTGTACCGCCTGTAGTTCTTTCAAAACCTGAACTAATTGCGCCGCCGCTACCAGCAACAAATGCACTACGTTTTCTGCCGCCTTTATTTTTAGCAAAGGAATCCGGGGTTAATACTCTATCAGCTGTTGCTAATGCTCCGGGTTGTTCCCTGTCAGTCTCTGGTTTTTTGAATGACGATGGATCTAAATTTTCATGATGCGGCCACGGTTCGTGTTGCGGAGCTCTTGTTAAAATACTATCATAAACTACTGGTGTAGCATTACCTGGAAACATATAAGGCAATGTGACAGTTTCTAATGGAGTTACAGTGTCAGCTTTAGATGCCTTTGCAGCCAGTGGACCATTCATATGCACATAAGTTGCTGTTTCTCTATGTTCCTTACCAGAGGTAATGTGAGTATATCCTCCGGCAGTTAACCTATTATCTTGTCCAGAATCTACATGTAAAAATTTTCCTGTTGATATAAATTGACTCTTTTCAACACCGGTATGCATGTTACCAATTACTGTAATTTTAGAATCTTTACCAACATGTAAATTATGGTTATGATGTGCTTCTAATTGTATCCTGCCGCTTTCTAATCCCTTACCGTCTGTTTCTGCACCTTTACTATAACGTGCAGTAGCTTTCATATTAATATTTCTACCTGCTTCAAAATTAATATCTCTTTCTGCAGTAATGTTTAAATCATTATCGGTCATAATGCTTACACTGTCTTGAGCGTGAATATCAATTTTTCCATCACTAGTCATTTCTATCCAAGTAGTTCCTCTAGCATTACCAATATAAATTAAATCTTCCGAATTATGCATTAATAGCTGATGGCCTGTACGAGTTCTAAACCTTAATAATTCGTTTTGAGGAATAGTATTTTTACCGCCAGATTCTTTATCCATTTTATTCACATAAATTGGAGGACCATCTTCTGGATGGCTTTTTCTAAGGAAGGACGGATCGCCGTCATCCATAACAAAACTAGAGCCTCCTAGTCTGCTATAAGGAACATCAACTTTATCGTCTGATGGACCTATGGTAACTTTAGGGTGTCCTTGCCTAAGATCTAAAGGACCAGGAGTACTAAGCCCAAATACCATGCTAGGAATTTCTCGTCTAGCACTTGTAGTTGTTGTTCCTCTATTTTCGTCAAGTAGTAACCCTTGAGTTTCTAATACTTCAGTAAAATCTTTATTATAAGGCTTTTTAAATAATGTAGGATCTATTGCGGAACCGTCTTCAAAGGATTTATTATATTCTCCAACCGGTAACTTGGCTCCTTTTATATTCTCAGGAGTTAATGCTGTTGTTTGTTCTGTACTAGCTCTACCATCCGGAATCATAAAATTCATATAATCATCAGGAATACAACCAATCCAATAACCTAAGTTAAGATTACCTTCTGCAAATATTACTAAAACACGGGTTCCAATATCTGGCGGAACTGCCCACATACCGTAACTTTTTTGTGTATGCTGGTATCCGTCATTTGGAGTTAATCCTGCAGCTGGCGTAATACCGTAAAACGGGCTAAGATACCTAACTTGAACTAATTGTCCACCGGCTTCTGGCGTAGCTCCCGAACCACTATAACTTACAAGTTCAACTTCTAGCCCACCCATATACCGTACGTCTAAGTGGTTAACTACAATAGCTTCATAAGGACCAGGGTCCTTCATTCTGCTTTGCGTTACTTTTGTTCTTCTATAATTACCTGATGCCATTGGATATCCTGTTTGTAATACTTAACATTTTACAGGGCCAGTATCAGTAGACTCTGACTGTTCAACTGATGATTCAATGTTACCCTTTGTAGTTACATCGCCTGCTCCGCCACCAACACCAGCAGTTACTCCTTGACTAATTTTTTTGCCAGTTTCAAAATCATATCGATCGTCATATAAATCTATAGTCTGGTATGAATATACTCCTGCTCCACCTGTAGGTGTTACAATATCTGCACTAAGAACTCTAGGAGCTGTTTTATTAAATGAAGGCCTTCTAAACGAACTTCTTGTCTTGGTAGTAGCAAGTGTAATAGGTTCGGGACCTTGAATTATATTACTAGCAATGCCTGCCGCTGCACTTAAAGTTTTTGCTTTATCTATTTTGCTCTGGACTAGATCTTTAAATCCTTGATTATAGATATTCATTCTTTCAACCATATTATCGGCATTACTAGGCATTTTTGATTCCCAAAGTAATGCCAACGATTGTGCTTCAAGTGCCTTTTCAATTGCTTCTGCTTTACTATAACTTGCTACTTTTTTTACATCGTTTTCTGAAAATCGTGTACCATTTATTAGCTGAAGAGCTTTCTGTCTTCCTTTTCTTGCCAATTCAGCACTCTGTGGATCATCTCTAGATTTTAATTGTAAGTACTGAGAATAAGCAGCAATTGCTTCTGGCGGTGGCAGTGGATCAGATGATAAATCTGTAGTATGTATTTGATCTTTTGTAACTACTCCTGCAGGAGCAATAGTTTGATAAACTGCGGTACCTAAAGATGTAAATGCATTAGGATTTTCATTTGGATCAGATCCAATAGACGGAGCATCTGCAACAGAGTACTTGTCGTCACCTTCGACTTCAGACATTATCGTGGTCCTCTTGTTCTAACTATGCCAGATGGGCTTAGATTGAGATTAGCTAATGACGTTTTAGCTTGTTTTTTAAATTCATTGGTTGCATCTATAATATCAGGTGCTTGTACTGCTCCAAGAGCAGAATCAAATTCACCTTGCAATTCTGAAGCTAATAGTCCTAGCTTTCCTGCAGGTGTAGAAGTGTCTATTTGGAATGCACCAAATGACGGAACTGCTACTAGCAATGCTTGATTAATAGCTGCTGACAGATCAAATGCAGCGTTACCCGAAGTTTGTAAGTTAACTGCCGGGATGCCTGCTTTAAATTTATTTGCATCAAATTTAGCATTTTTAGAAAACAATTCACTTGATTGTTCAGCAGTATTTTTCAAGTCTGAACCAAGTTTATTTAATTTTCCTATTGCTCCTGCGGCATTAGCTCCAGTATTTGAAATATTGTTAACTGCTGACAAGTTATTGAAAGCTAATTCACCTACAGAAGTTGCAGAACTTACTAGTGAATTTGCTCCTTGTTCTAAAAGATTCATAGCTTGATTAATTGATTTATTAATTGGTGATCCAGCTTCGTTTATTTTTTGTTCATCTAGTACTTTATCAGATCCAGGTAATTGTTTTTGGTAAGTTGACTCATTATCTATAGCCATTATTCCTTTATTATTTGAAGTTGCCGGAGTATCTTGTCCAACACGCCTTACTAATTTAAGTGTTTGTTTATACTGACCATTAGAAAATGTATTAGTAACTTTATATACTGTAAACAGTCCACTAAATTGAGGAACTATTAATGGCATTTCCATCGATGCTCCACTAACTTCATAATCAAAAGGTGTTCTAAAATTAACAACTACAAATACTTCTCCTTTAGTGTAAAGCATAGTACCTTCAGTAGTTGCATTAGGCGAACTTCCTGATTGTTCTGAATGATGATTTCCGATATCTTGTGGGAGGAAAAATGGATCGCCCATAATATCCATACTTACAGATATCATATCTGACGGTTGATGTATTAATATATTATGAAAGTTTTCTGCAATTAAGCGTCTAATATCTGAATCTCTAGATGCATTGCCTGTAGGATTTTGTGTAACTTCTTGTACAGCCGAACGAGCTTCTCCTGATTGTTCTACTGCCGGAGTTGTCTCACCAGCAACATTTTTTGCATTTGCAGGTTGTTCAGATTTTATAACTTTTTTATTGGCAGTACCAGTTTGCTCGGAGCCTGCATTATTTCCATAGTTACCCATAGCAGTTCGCATAAACGAAGTATTAAATTGAATATCAAACCCTAGTACATCTTCGTTACTACCTGTATACAGATAGTTGTATTCTTTAGCTGCAGACTCGCGCAATCCAGCTGTGTTTTTAGGTACTTCGTTGGGTCCTAAAAACTTTGCTTCGTCAGCTTCATATGGATAAATTGCAAATACATACACCATAGGAGGTCTGCCAAGTGCTTCTTCAGTTTTTGAATTTTCTTCTAAAAATGTTTGTGTATCTATTCTAAACCAGCGTCTAATACCATTTTCGTCTCCGTCTTCCGAAGCACTTGCTTTACAAAACTCTGAATTTAACAATACCTTTTCAATAATAGTAACAATCTTTTCATCCTTCTGAAATGCGTATTGTCTTGCAAATTCAGCAGTCTGCGAGCTAGCAGCGTCTTTTTCATTTAGGCCAGGTTGAGGTACTAGTTCTGGACCACAAGGATTATCAAAATCTTCTGTGATATCTGCACCAGCATTAAATTGATTTTGTAAATCTCCAAGTTCTGTGTCCGGTGTAATTTCTGACTGCAATGTACCACTCATTGATGCCATTGCTTGATCACCACCTGCTGTTGATTCTTTAATTAACGGAGATTTTCCAATCTCATTCATTTGGCTTTGATCTTCTGCAAAGGCTAATAATGTTTCAAACATTCCAGTTACTGGCTTTGTTGCACTAGCTGATGTATTTGATTGTTTCCTATTTAACTTTCCAAAATAATCTTCTAGTTGTTCTTTACTCATATTTTTTGGATCAACAGACGAGCCTTTTGCTTCTACTATTGATTGTAATGCTGTTTTATCTTCAGGTTTAGATACACCCGTTTTAAGGTAAGTTGAAATACTGTTTGAATTTTTTGGGAAACAGATAATAAATCTATCATAACCTGGGATAATATTACTATCTTCTAATTTTTCTATTCTTTTATTAAGAGCCGATGCTACAGATTTGTCTCCAGTTTGTAAAACTTCATGTGCAAATGTGCCTACTGCTTTTATTTGGGTATAAGCTTTATTTGCATGATCTGATAATGCTTGTTCACTAAATGCAACTGCTGATACATCGTATTCAGATCCTTGTCCAGTAACCCGCATATCCATCTTTGTTATCATAATTGGAAGGTATATTGGAGGTTGACTTACGCTATATGTTGACTCTGGAATCCACCCTGAAAAATCAATTCTAATACAAAATGGAGCTTTAAAATAACTCTTATAACCTTTGCCGTTATTTGATAGTTTAGCAGCAACTGTTATTGATTCAACAAAGTTGCCCATGGAAAATGGCTCAACAACTTTAAAATTAAGTGTAGTGCCTAGCGTTACGCCTGTTGCAGGATTTGGTGCTACAACGCCTTCGTAAGTTAAATCTTCTATAAAGTATTCGCCGTGTCCCGAAGGAGTAGCTATCATTTCTTGATCAACTTGCGTTCTTTTTCCTAAATCGCCGCCAGTTCCTTTTATAATATATGTTTCAAAGCCTCTACTACGGTATGACTCTGGGTTATTATATTCGCTATTACTTAAAATGCCTAGTGTAATTTTATAGTTATAAGAACTATAATCTCTTAGAGGATTTGGAATTCGGCTTTTACTAGCGCCTGTCTTTTTTATAGGATCTCGTGGATCAGAAAAGTTATTATTAATAAATTTGTCAAATGCTGTTATTTGAGATAAATTTTCAACTTGCTTACGCAAAGTATCAAATCTTCCTCCAGTTAAATCATAAATTTCATCAGCTCCTCGACTTAATAGTCTAATAGGTGAATTAACTATTCCTTCAAGTTCAAGTGCTGCACTTAATATATTATTAACCCTGCCGCCAAGTGATCCAAACGAAGCAAAACTACCTAAAGATGGAGCAGTAATGCCATTTAATGAAAAACTAGATTTGAATCCGCTAATATCATTAATTTGACTATTAACATTTCTTTGTTTATCTGCTATATCTAGTACTGAAGAGGTAATACTTCTATTGCTTCCGCTACGTACTGCATTTGTTACACTTTTAACAGATGAGATTGTGCTTGCAACTTTATTAATTTTTTTAACAGTACTAAAAAACGATGCCATTTAAATTCCTAGTGTATTTCTTAAATTATTTCCTTGTGGCAGATAAATTTGTGTACCTGCTACAAAATCAAAAATTGGATCTTTTAATATATCTAAATTACGTTGTGCAAATATCCACCATAACTCTTTTTGGCCATATAAATCATGTGCCAGCAAATCAGGACGATATGTATATGCAGGAAGTATTTCATATAGTACATCATCAGATGCAACTGGTACTGGTCTAGGAACAAGTATATCTAAATATCCTGTTGATGTTATTGGTGTGTTTGCATAAAGGCTATAAGTTTTTGACATTATACAAATCCCTCAACGCCGCCAGTAAAATCTCCTTTAGCAAATTGGTTAAGATTAAATTTAGCAGCTGACCTTCTTGAGTATGTTGGCATCACTGTTACTGTAAATTGAGACTGTGTTGGAACAAAATTACGTTCGCCGTCTACTTGACATTCTATATAATCAACGTCAGCTGGTAAGTCAGTAGTAAAGTTTTGCACTACTATTGGTATGCCATTTAATACATGTTTTCCGTAACCATTTAGTCGACAAACTGGTGGTGGATTGCCTTGTGGATTACTATCGCCATAATACATCTTAGTTATTGTCCTTAAGAAGTGCAATACTGCTACCCAGTATTTTGCATCATCTTCATTTTCAACATAAAATTCGCCAGTAATTGTTATGTTATCTACTTGGCTATTTTGGTAAGCATTAAATGGATAATTTGTATGTGTTGGTGCTATTTGAGTATAATTGGCACTGTGTCCTAACAGTATAGTAGGGTTAAAAGGAAATATCATTCTGCCAACTGATGACATTTGTCCAGGTGGGCCGCCTGTATTTTGTAAAGTAAATAACGGGCGCAAAATGTTTCCTCCCAAAAGGTTGCTTGGAACACTTATAGATACTCTCCAATCTCCTTCAGTTGTGTTTGTAATATTTCTAGATAGTATTGCTTTTTTTACAGACCTGTCACCAGGTGCAGCATTATACCCTATTCCCTGAGTAGCATTTCCCATCATTCGTATTGCACTGCCTAATTGCCTTGCACTTCCGGATCCAGATAAAAAACCCTGTGCAGCAGATATAACATTTGCTCCTGCTCCAATTGCATTTGCTGTTCTGCCAATTGAATTCAAGTTTGTGTTTCCAAGTCCGCCCGTAAACGAATTAATAGTCGATACTGTAGTTGCAACGTCATTTGCTGCTGATGCAACTCTGCTTGTAAGTTGGTTAAATCCTGATAATGCCATTATTTTTAAATCTCCACTAGTATTTAGTTGACAAAGTTAACATAGTAGTTTATAATAGTATATATACTAATAGCCTGGAGCAAACATGAGAAAAAAGAACTATTTAAATAATAAAGATATATTAAAGCAAATACACAAGTCTAAAAATACGTTTAACAGCTACACAGCGCCTGAACACGGTGACTATGATATAATTTTATTAGATGTAGATAAAATTAATATTAGAACCATTGCCGAAGCAAAGCGTAATAAAGCTAAAAGACTTAGTTCGGAAGAGTACGAGCGCAGAAAGATGGCTGGTGAAAAAGTTAAACAAGCAGAATGTGAAACCCCTTATAAAAGTATCACTAAAGAAGAGATTATCTTTAGAATTATGGACTTTGACCACATACCTGAAGAGCCCGGTCGTAAGAAAAATCCAAAAACCATTGCTGACACTAAGGAAAAACTAAATTTTCCTCCTTTTGTCCATTATAAGTTTGATGACGAAGGCGAGTTACAGGTTGTAGGTAAAAGTCACTGGGTAGGTGGTATGGATAATGGACATTATTCAAAATCGCACGGAAAGGCTACTAACGAACTAGCTATGATGTGGATTAAGTTGTGTGAAAGATATGCAACTAGAGGTAATGTACGTGGTTACACATACAACGATGAAATGCGTGGACAAGCAATTTTACAGCTAACACAAATCGGACTACAATTTGATGAATCAAAAAGTCAAAATCCGTTCGCATACTATACTGCGGCTGTTACTAATAGCTTTGTACGTGTTATTAATATCGAAAAGCGTAATCAAAATATTCGAGATGATATTTTAGAAATGAATGATCTTAATCCAAGTTATACTAGACAGCACCAAGGCGAATGGGAAGCTAGTGTGAAACGTAATGAAGATGCTGGTCAAAGTGTGTTTACAGATAAGACTTCAAAATAGAGGTTGACAGCCGTACAAAAATACTATATAATGTTACTATAGGATTACTATTATTGGAGTATACTGGATTTGTTTAAAAAAGCAGCAGTCTTTACAGACATTCACTTTGGTTTAAAGGGGAATAGTCGCGTTCATAACGATGATTGTGAGGATTTTATTGATTGGTACATACAAACTGCAAAAGATAACGGTTGCGAGACTGGAATCTTTTGTGGTGACTGGCATCATAATAGAAATTCATTAAATCTAACTACAATGGACGCTACTATACGCTCTATGGAAAAACTAGGTCAAGCATTTGATCAGTTTTTCTTCTTTGATGGTAATCACGACTTATACTACAAAGATAAGCGTGATGTTAATAGTACTGCGTTTGCAAAACACATTCCGGGTATTACTTTTATAGATGAAATCACTACAATTGAGGATGTAACTATCGTTCCTTGGTTAGTAGGTGATGAATGGAAGCAAATTAGTAATATTAAGTCAAAATACTTGTTTGGGCATTTTGAATTGCCTAGTTTTTATATGAATGCACTTGTTAAGATGCCTGATCACGGAGATCTTAGAGCAGAACACTTTAAACATCAAGAATATGTGTTTAGTGGACACTTTCACAAGCGTCAGCATCAAGGAAAAATTAGTTATATTGGAAATGCTATGCCTCATAACTATGCAGACACGTGGGATGACGACAGAGGCATGATGATATTAGATCGTGAGAACAATAAAGAGCCAGAATATATTAATTGGCCTGATTGTCCAAAATATCGTACAATTGGGTTGCGAGCATTACTAGAAGATACTGAAAATTTAATTAAACCTAGGATGTATTTGCGTGTTACTATTGATGTGCCGATATCTTACGAAGAAGCTAGCTTTATCAAAGAAACATTTGTTAAAGACTATCAATGCAGAGAACTTACACTAATTCCTCAGAAGCAAATTGATGAAATAACCACAGACTTAGATATTTCAGCATTTGTTAGTGTAGATCAAATCGTAGCAGGTGAAATTGCAGAATTAGACACTGTTGATTTTAATAAAGTAACCCTTATGGACATTTATAACGGACTCGAATGATAAAAATTAAAGACCTAACAGTAAAAAACTTCATGAGCGTGGGCAATCAGACCCAGGCTGTAGATTTTGATCAGCAACAATTGACTCTTGTACTAGGTGAGAATCTAGACCAAGGTGGTGATGATAGTGGAAGTCGGAATGGTACAGGCAAGACAACTATTATTAATGCACTAAGTTATGCATTGTATGGGGTAGCGTTGACTAACATCAAACGTAACAACCTTATTAACAAAACTAACGGCAAAGGCATGGTAGTTACCCTACAATTTGAAAAGGACGCTACAGCCTACCGTGTTGAGCGCGGAAGAGGCCCTAATTTCCTTAAATTCTATATTAATGATAGAGAACAAGAGTTAATTGACGAGTCGCAAGGCGATTCACGTAAGACACAGGAAACAATTAACGAATTACTTGGTATGAGTCACGATATGTTCAAACATATTGTAGCACTAAACACATATACCGAACCTTTCTTGAGTATGAGAGCAAACGATCAACGTGCAATCATCGAACAACTACTTGGTATTACTATACTCACTGAAAAGTCTAACTCTTTAAAGGATAGGATCAAAGAAACTAAGGATGCTGTTGTACAAGAGACATTAAAGATAGAAGCAATTGAAACTTCTAATGATAAAATTAAAGCAAGCATTGAACAACTTGCACAAAGACAACGTGCTTGGACTGCAAAGCATAGAAAAGATTGCGAAAACCTTAGTAATGGTATAAACGAGCTAGAGCATTTAGATATCGATACTGAGTTAGATGCACATGAAAAACTAGCTAACTGGACTGATCATAATAATGCAATAATGGCTCTTAAAAAAGAATTAAGCACATTAGAGCCAGCACTATTACGTGCTGACAAGTCTGTAGATACTGCTACTAAAGATATCGCAGGTTTAGACAATGCATTATGCTATGCATGCGATCAACCACTGCATGAAGCTAAAAAACAAGAGATATTAGCCACAAAAACTAAAGAATTACAAGATGCTGTTGCATATCAAGCAGAGATTAGTACTAAGTGTACTGATGTTATTGCTGCACTCGACGAGATTGGTGATATTAATGGTAAGCCTAGTACATACTATGAAAGTGCTAAAGAAGCATATGAGCACAGAAGCAATGTAGAGAATTTAAAGAGTAGTTTGGCTAGGACCAAGGACGAAGATGACCCGTATGCTATACAAATTAACGATCTAAACGAAACTGCTATGCAAGACGTTACTTGGAACGCTGTTAACGAACTAGTTAGTTATAAGGACCATCAAGAGTTTCTAATGAAGCTACTTACAAACAAAGATAGTTTTATTCGTAAGAAGATTATTGATCAAAACTTAGCATACTTGAATAATAGACTAACATACTACTTGGATAAGATCGGTTTACCTCATCAAGTAGTGTTCCAGAATGATCTTAATGTAGAAATTACACAGCTAGGTCAAGACTTAGACTTTGATAACTTGAGTAGAGGCGAGCGTAACAGACTTATCTTAGGATTAAGCTTTGCATTCCGTGATGTTTGGGAAAGTTTATATCAAAACATTAACTTATTGTTCATTGACGAGCTTATTGATAGCGGTATGGACACTGCTGGTGTTGAAAACTCGTTAAGTATCCTAAAGAAGATGGGTAGAGATAGAGAAAAGAATATATATTTAATATCCCATAAAGATGAACTCATAGGTAGAGTTAATCATGTTCTTAGAGTTGTAAAAGAAAATGGTTACACTAGCTATGCAAACGACTTAGACGTAATAGTATGACAGACCATAAAGATGATGTACATGACCAATTAGTAAAGGCGTATTTAGAATACTTTTCTGAAAATGAAAAGTTTTTATCTCGTAATTCTGTACGTACCCATCGGTCTGTTAGAAAAGCATTAAGAGATATTAGGTCATTTGCAAAAATGAGAGCAGATGAAATACATAACCATCACACAACAACACGAATAACTCACAAAGGCGATAAAAACACTTAGGCACCGGTAAGTATACTCATGCAGTGGACTTACAAAGGTAAAACAATCGACACAATACAAGACGAGTATGAAGGCTTTGTTTATCTTATTACCAACACCACTACAGGCCAGAAATACATAGGCAAGAAACTAGCAAAGTTTAAAACTACTAAGCCACCACTTAAAGGCAAGAAAAACAAAAGACGCGGAACTAAAGAAAGTGACTGGAGAGAATACTATGGCTCCAGTGATAGACTAAACGCAGACGTTGCAACACTAGGCGCAGATAAGTTTACAAGAGAAATACTTTATTTTTGTAAAGGCAGAGGCGAAATGTCTTATATAGAGGCAAGAGAACAGTTTGATAGGCGTGTACTTGAAACAGATGATTACTATAATGGTATTATTAATGTTAGAGTAGGCGGATCAGACAAACTTAAACAGGCACTTCTAGAACAACACATACAGGCAAAACATTCCAACACATAAGGTTGGCGGGCCAGTTTATAATACCGCTGTGGAAAAAGCTCTCGTATAGAAGCACACGTAACATATTGATCGACTACCCAGAGGTAGGAAGCCACCAAACAAATTGGGCTCACAGGTTGATATAGATTGTATTGTTGGCAGTCGAAAAACACAACATAGTTTGTAAAAACCCTTTAGCACTAGGAACGAAGCGGGGGAATATTGTTACATATAATGTACATTGTATATTATAAGCAACATAATGTCGACGTAGGTTGGGAAAGGTCAGAGCCCATCAAACTTGTGTATAAACAAATACCTATTTCCAATGTCTTGGCTGTGGCGAACTCACATGAGGTTATCCAAA
>Ga0308009_10000361_pt1 | contig 35677 bp, 38 predicted proteins | sample Neamet127_FD_203134 | JGI IMG/M metagenome (GOLD analysis project Ga0308009, IMG submission 203134) | Marine microbial communities from water near the shore, Antarctic Ocean - #127 | ecosystem: Environmental > Aquatic > Marine > Unclassified | place: Southern Ocean | collected 2014-07-24 | reverse complement strand
TTGCCGCTGCCGGGCGCCAGCAGCGTGACCGCCGCCCTGAGCGTGGCCGGCATCAGCGGCGACACCGGTTTTGTCTTTGCCGGTTTTCTGCCCTCCAAGGCGGCTGAGCGCGACCAGGCTGTGCTGGCGCTGCAGGCAGACACCCGCGCCGTCGTCATTCTCGAAGCACCGCACCGCATTGAGGCGCTGGCACGCGCCATGGCACCGTTGGGGGCGAGACCCGTGACGATAGGCCGGGAACTGACCAAGCAGTTTGAGGAAATTGCCACGGTGGCGGCGCAGGACTTCAGCGCCTGGCTGGCCGCAGGCAGCCAGCGCACGCGCGGCGAGTTCGCGCTGGTGCTGCATCCTGCGGAAAAGTCACAGGCGCCGGACGACGGCCACCGGGTGTTGCAACTGCTGCTGGCGGAGTTGCCGCTCAAAACCGCCGTCAAGTTGGCGGCCGACATCACCGGCGCGCCGCGCAATGAGCTCTACGAAGCGGCGCTGGTGTTGAAAAAAGCCTGACGGCCGCTGCGCCTACCTTCCGCGTCAAGGCGTATCGACCGCCATGCTCGGGCGTTCTTCCACGCCGGCGTGGGCCTTCTGAACCACCCGGCCGCCGTCGAGGTAAACCCAGTAAAACATGTCCTGCAGGCCGTACCAGCGGTAGGTCAGGATGTCACCCTTCCAGGACGCCACCCGCTCTATCAGCGCCGGCCGGCCAAACTCACGCAGCACATCGGCCTGGGTCCACTTGCCGGGTGTTATGCGCCCGAAATCCTTTTCGGTCAGCACCTGGCGCACACTGCCGACGCGGCCAGCGGCATCAAGGTCCACCATGAAAGCGAACTGCCCACCCGGCTGACCGGAGTATTGCAAGCGTGTGCCCGGCCGAAGGTCAACAACAGCACCGGGCGGGCCCATGGTGGCGACCACTTCTTCACGCGACATGCCGGGCTTGACGGAGCTGATGGGGAACACGGCGCAACCGCCCAAGCAGAGCGCGGCAAAGGCAAGGAGAAGGGTTTTGAGGCTTGTCATGGCAATATCGTCCTTTTTGACTGGGCAGCGCGACCGGGATGAACAGAAAATCTTCGTACGGCCTGCATTGTTTATACATGGCTCCCTTGCCCTTTGCAGAGACTCCGGCTTGCGCCGCCAAGTTCCCCGACAATCAGCAATGGACAAACCTCATGCCCCGGCCACCGACCGAAACCGCGAACCGATTCTGGACGTCCTGCGTGAGCGTTTTGCCGACCGCCGCCAGGTGTTGGAAATCGGCAGCGGCAGCGGGCAACACGCCGTGTATTTTGCGGCAGCACTGCCCTGGCTGCGCTGGCAGGCTTCGGATGTCGCCGTCAACCTACCCGGCATTCGACTCTGGCTGGACGAGGCTGACTTGCCCAACACACCGGCGCCCGTCGACGTGGACATGCGTAGCCCCTGGCCCGAAATTTCCTTTGATGCAGTCTTCAGCGCCAACACCCTGCATATCATGGGCTGGCCCGAAGTTCAGCAGCTTTTTGCCGAACTCGGACGGCGCATGCCGCTCGGCGGGTTGTTCACGGTGTATGGGCCCTTCAACTACGGCGGGCAATTCACCAGCGACAGCAACGCGCGTTTTGATGCGTCGCTGCGCGCTGGCAACCCGGCCAGCGGGCTGCGTGATTTTGAAGAAGTGAACGCACTGGCGGCAGGCGCCGGGCTGATGCTGCTTGAAGACCGTGCCATGCCGGCCAACAACCGCTGCATCACCTGGCAGCGCAGCGCGGCCCAGCGCGGTTAAAGCGTGCGGGAAATGCGCTTGCCGGGGCGCGACGAGTAACGCACACCGGCATCGAGTTCTTCGACCTGGACATGCGCAGGCCGGTTGGCATACACCTCGGCCTTGAGCCAGTCACACTCGGTCTGCAACGCAGCCTCATCGCCAAGGCGGGTGTGCCACACCCGGTTGGTGCCGTCCCAGCGGTAAGCCCTGGCCTTGAGCAGGTCCTTGGCCTCAAATGGCGCGGCTGTTGCCTGCAGCCGGTAGCTGGGCTGGCCAAACGCGGCAAGCAGGCAGGCCAGCCCAGTCGGCCCCGAGGGCAGCGGGCTGGCCAGCACCGCGAGCAAGGCGTGACAATCCATTTCGGCGCGGTGCGCGTCATAAAACCAGCCTAGATCCATCGCCAGTTGCGTGAGCTTGGCCGAGCTGCGCCCTTCTTTTTTCCAGTCCAGGTCGGCAAACGAGCAGGCCCAGGGACGCTGCGCGAAGAGTGGCATGCGAGCTTCGGCAAAGGGCCGGTCAAAGCCGGCGTTGTGGGCAAGCACCAGGTCGGCGCTGGAGAGCATGTCAGCCACACGCTGCTCGTCAAGCCGCTGGCCTCGCACCATGTCGTTGTTGATGCCCGTCAATGCCTGAATCTCCGCCGGTATCGGCATGCCGGGGTCTTCCAGACCGTCATAGACCTCGACGCGGCCGGTAGGCAAACCGGTCGCGGTTTCCACATCAACGCTGAGCAAGGCCAGCTCCATGATGCGGTCGCGCAAGGCATCCAGCCCGGTTGTTTCGGTGTCCAGGATCAACACGCGCGTGACCGGGCCGGTCGCCTGGTGCGCAAACTGCGTCACCACAGGCAGGCGCCTGAGCACGCGGTAATCGGCATGGCTGTCGAGCAGGCGTGCCATGGCTTCGGGAGCCAGTGCAGCGACGGCTTCGGAGGCAGAGGCTTTTCGGTTTTTGCGGGGACGGGCCGGTGGCAGTGCCGTCGGTACGTCCTCGAAGCCGAAACCAAGCTGGTCGGAAACCGGGACGTGAGTGTCTGCCTCGTTCATGGTGACCTTCAGGCGATGTGCCGCAGATGTTGGAGACGTGAGAACAGGCTTTGGTGCGGCTGGCGGGGATCGAACCCACGACCCTTGGCTTCGGAGGCCAATACTCTATCCACTGAGCTACAGCCGCAACGCTGAAATGACGGCCCTGCTCAACTTTGCAGTGCGCAGGGGGTTCCCAGGACCCGGCCGATGGGGGCATGATCCGGTGGGAGCTCTGGATTCTATCAGCCGGGCCAGCATCTGCCCGGCAACAGGGAGGCCGCAGCTATAATCGAAGGCTGTCGAATATGAGTTGCTTTAGTCACCCGAATTCTGCCTTTTTGAGGAAGCCATGAGCGCAAACGATCACACAACGGCCCACGAAGAAGACCACTCTGGCCCCATCAAAACACCCCAGCAACTGCTGGCTGCGATTTTTTTCTCTTTTGTCGTGCCTATTTTCGGCATCATTGCGCTGGTGTATTACGTCACGTCGGACAACCAGCCCGCCGCTGGCGCCGTCAATGTTGAAAAAGCCGTGGCACAGCGCATCCAGAAAATCGGCATGGTGGAGATTCGCGATGCAAACCGTCCGCTCAAGGCCGGCGCAGAAGTCTACGCGGCTCAATGTGCCGCCTGCCATACCGCTGGCGTGGCCAACGCGCCCAAGCTCGGTGACGCCGCAAGCTGGGGCCCGCGCATCCGCACCGGCTATGAAGCCTTGCTGACATCCGCGCTCAAGGGCAAAGGCGCCATGGGTCCGCAAGGTGGCGGTGATTTTGAAGATGCCGAAATCGGCCGGGCTGTGGTGCACATGGCCAATTCGGCGGGTGCAAAATTTGCCGAGCCGCAGCGCGCCGCTGCGGTGGCCCAAGCCGATGGCAGCGCCGCACCTGCTGCGGCCCCTTCCGCCGACGTGATGGCGGCCGTGGCCGCCGCCAACAAAACCGCAGCAGCGCCTGCTGCCGCGCCAGCCACCGTGACCGGTGCCGTTCCGGCCCTGTACACCCAGGCCTGCGCCGCCTGCCACATCGCCGGCGTGGCCAACGCGCCCAAGCTTGGCGACAAAGCCGCCTGGGCACCGCGAGTTGCACTGGGCGTCGATGCCCTGACTGCCAGCGTCATCAAGGGCAAGGGCGCCATGCCGCCACGCGGCGGCTCGACCGGCTCGGATGCCGACATTAAGGCCGTCGTGCAATACATGGTCAGCACCGTCAAATAAAAGAGCGTCCCGCCATTGAAAAAGCCGGTCAGTGACCGGCTTTTTGTTTTGCCCTAAAAAGGCCTCTGACCCATGATCGACGGGCATTATCAGCTATTTATTTGATAGCATCAGACCTTGAGCTGCCGACCAGCGGCGGGGCTGCGCACATAGGCAAAACGCTGAGGCAGTTCCCGCGTGAGAACTTCCTGCGGCACCCACAGGCCCTGCTCGATGGCGTCGGCTGCCTGCAGCATGTCTTGCGTATGCACTAGGCCAAAACCAAGCTGGGTGTCCAGGTAGACCCGGCCATGCTCGTCGAGAACGCAGCGTTGCACACGCGCGTCCTCGCCGGTGTGCGCCGTCACTGCAAAGTCCGGCCCGCTGCCGATGCGCCAAACCAGCGGCGTCGCCTCCAGCTCCACATACACACGCTGCGGACCGTTCTGGAAAAACCACTGGCCAGCCTTGTCGCTTTCGTAGTTGCGGGCAATGAAGTCGATCAGCTTGTCGTGTTTAAGCAGCGAGCCCTTGCTCGCTACCGAGCCGCCAGCAAAAGGCCCGGCGGCCTGCGCCTGGTCATCACGCATGTACCAGTTGCCGCGCGCGTCCAGGCCCAGCCAGCCGTAGCAATGGGGCACGTTGGGCCATTTGGCAATGGCCTGGCGAACGATGTCATCCATGGTCTGATTCTGCCTCGCTCAGAGCTGGGCCGCGAAAAACCCGCAGACCGCCTCGGGCATGGCCCGCACATGGCCGGGAAACGGCGCTGACGGAAAACCGACATGGCCGCCCTCGCGCGGCTGCCAGAGCGTGACGCTGGCACTGACATCGGCGGCCTGCGGCAGACTGGCCGCCGGCACAAAAGGGTCGTTGAGCGCATTGACGGCCAGCGCCGCCACCGCGATGCGACGCATGTGCGGCTTGGCCGAGGCGCGCTGCCAGTAGTCTTCGGTGTTCTTGAAGCCGTGCAGCGGCGCCGTCACCACGTTGTCAAACGCGTACAGGTCGCGCGCTGCCAGAAGCGCTTCGGCACTGAAGAGGCCGGGGTGCTGCTCCAGTTTTTTAAGCGCCTTGGGCACCATGGAACTCAGGAACATGCGTGTGTAGACCAGGCGGTTGAAGCCCTGGCCGATGGCACGGCCGCTGGCCGACAGGTCCAGCGGGGAGCAAACCGACGCCACCGCGCTGACCACGCTGCTGGCGGCGCTGCCCAACTCACTTGCCCAGCGCATCAGGGCATTGCCGCCCAGCGAAATACCCACCGCCACCACCGGGCCCGCATGGGCAGCTTCAAAACGCCGCAGTATCCAGTCGATCTCCTCGAAGTCACCCGAATGGTAGGCGCGCGGCGCACGGTTGAGTTCGCCCGAACAGCCACGAAAATGCGGCACCGCGCAGGCCCAGCCGCGCACACGCGCGACATCGGCAAAGGCCTCGGCGTAGTGGCTGGCCGAGGAACCTTCGAGGCCGTGAAACACCACAAGAAGAGGCACCCCCACACTTGCCGCTTCGACGGCATGCTGCGCAAAATCGACATCGACAAAGTCGTTATCGGGCGAGCTCCAGCGCTCGCGCCGGAAGCTGGGCGCCTCAGCCAGATAACGCTGCGACCGCAAGGCCGCATAAATGGTTTGCAGGTTGCCGCCAGGCAACCACCACGGGGCTTGGTAAATCATGGGCACAGGCAGCAAACTCAATGCAGCACTTGCGGGCTGTCGGAGGCTTCCTGCATCTCCCGCGGCGTACCAGGGCTGGCGTGGTGGGCGACCATGCGCCAGCCTTGCGCGGTCTTGTTGTACACGTTGGTGGCAATCACGTAAGCGTGACGCAGCCCTTCTTCGGTCATGACCTCGATACGCTCAAGCACGCTGTGCACGCTGGCGCTCATGGCTTCAACTTTGTGGACTTTTTCGGGGTGCGCGCGAATGGTACCGTTGGCAAACATGGCGTCGAAAGCCGCGCGTATGGCGCCCGGCCCGAGCAAGCGAGGCCCGCCCGGATGGACGCAGACGATGTCGTCCTCATCGGCCCAGCAGGCCATGAGTTTTTCGATGTCGCCGCTTTGCAAGGCTTCATAAAAGGCCGCTTCGATGTCGTCGGCGTTGCCGTTGCTGGCCGGGGAAACTTTGGGTTTTCGCATGGATTCATTCGCTGGAATACGCGCTCAGCTTTTTGTTGGATGCGTCCGTATTAAGCCACGCCTTGATGACGCCCCGCATGTCGGCTGTCTGCCCGGCCTGCCACAGCAGCTCCGGCCCCACCACATGGGTGCCTGCGGGCAACACGCGCAGGACGGCGTCCACAAACTCGGCCAGCTTGGTGGGCCGCACCGGCAGCGCAGATGCCGGAATCATGTAGTTCATGACGGACAACATCCAGGCCGCAAGTTTTTGGGGCGCAGACCGTCCCGCTGCAGCGCTCTGCTTTTGCGCCGAGCGCACGAGCAGCACCCGCTCAAAACCCAGCGCGGCCACGGCCTGCTCGTCCGTGCTGGCCAGGCCGTGCCTGAGCGCTTGCGGAAAGCTGCCCTGCGCGTGCGGCAAGACCACCACCAGTGTCCGCGCACCACAACGCGTGAACCACTGCGCCAGTGCCGGCAATTGGGCCGGCACGGGTGTCCAAAGCGAGCGCTCGCGGTCGTGGTAAAGCCGGGGTGGCTCGAACATCACCACGCCGGTGTGCACCAGCGCCGGGCACAGTAGCCAGGCGGCGATGTCGTCGCCACCGGCCAGCACGATGGCCACCTGCACCAGTGCAGTGCTCATCGGTTCCCGCGCCAGCACCTGGGTCTGTGCAAAACGGCCGCTGCCGGCGAGCCGGCGCAAGACCTCGCTGCCAAGCGCGCCGGTCGCACCGGCGATCAGCAAACCGGGCTTGCCACCGCCCCGCGCAGTAGATAGCCGCAAAGTCGACTGCAGGGCCTGCAGGGGGCTGGCCATGATTGGAAAATGGATGACGTCCAGCGGCATATGACTATGGTAGTGTTGCAGCTTGCTTTTTGGAGGTTTTCCATGAAATTGCGATTTCTGAACTGGTTTTTTACCGCCACACTTGCCGTGCTGCTCACCGGCTGCGGCTACAACGACTTTCAGAGCCTGGACGAACAGACCAAGTCGGCCTGGTCCGAGGTGCTGAACCAGTACCAGCGCCGTGCCGACCTGGTGCCCAACATCGTGGCCACCGTCAAGGGGGAAGCTGCCTTCGAGCAGGACACGCTGACCCGCGTGGTCGAGGCGCGTGCGCGGGCCACCTCGATGCAGGTGACACCGGAAACCCTCAACAACCCGGAAGCCTTTGCCAAATTCCAGGCGGCGCAGGGCGAGCTGAGTTCGGCCCTGTCGCGCCTGCTGGTGGTGACTGAAAACTACCCCAACCTCAAGGCCAACCAGGGTTTCCAGGACTTGCGGGTGCAACTCGAAGGCACGGAAAACCGCATTACCGTGGCGCGCAACCGCTACATCCAGGCAGTCCAGGCCTACAACGTGCTGACACGCAGCTTTCCAAACAATCTGACGGCCATGGTCTTTGGCTACGCCGTCAAGCCGACCTTCAGCGTGCAGAACGAAGCGCAAATCAGCGCGCCACCGGCGGTCAACTTCGAGAAGAAGTAAGCAGGCGAGAAGGCGTTCATGCTGCGCACCGCCATCGCCCGTATGCTGGCAGCCCTGGGGCTGTTGCTGGGCCTGTGGGCTGGCGGCGTCTCTGCCCAGGCCCTGCAGGCCATCCCGGCGCTGACGGCGCGTGTGATCGACAGCACCGGCACACTGGACGCCGCGCAGAAGCAGGCGCTGGAAGCCAAGCTGGCCGCTTTTGAAAAAGCCCGAGGCTCACAAATCGTGGTGTTGATGGTGCCGACGACCCAGCCTGAAGACATCTTCGACTACACCCAGCGCGTCGGCGACCTCTGGAAGATAGGCCGCAAAGAGGTTGGCGACGGCGTACTGCTGGTGGTGGCCAAAAACGACCGCAAGGTGCGTATCGCCACGGCCAAAACGCTGGAAGGCGCGATTCCCGACCTGGCGGCGCGGCAGATCATCGACCGCGCGCTCACACCGCGTTTTCGCGAAAACGACTTTGCCGGCGGCATCAATGCGGCAGCCGATCAGATCATGGCGCGTATCAGCGGCGAGGCCCTGGCTTTGCCGGAGGCTGAAGGGGCACCCAGCGGCGGTGACGCGGGCTTCCAGTGGACCGACCTGGCGGTTTTCCTGTTTTTCGCCGTGCCCCTAGGCGGGCGCGTGCTGTCGGGCATGCTGGGCCGCAAATTTGGCGCGCTGGCCACCGGCGGTGCCGTGGGTGTCATCGCCTGGATCTTCACCGCCAGCCTGCTGATCGGGGGTATTGCGACGATTGTCGGCATGGTGTTCGCATTGATCACCGGCCTGGCATCGACCGGCCGCAGCGGCAGCTCCGGCTGGGGCGGCGGAGGCGGCTGGGGTGGCGGCTCCTCCGGTGGCAGTTGGGGCGGTGGGGGCGGCGGTTTCAGCAGCGGCGGCGGTGGCAATTTTGGCGGCGGTGGCGCGTCGGGCGGATGGTGAAGTCATGAAGCTCTGGACCTCTTTCCTGCGCACCCTGAACCATCTCTGGCTGGACGCCGACGACACACGCAGCGCCATCCCGCCTGAGATGCTGGAGCGCCTGCAGCGGCGTGTGGCCGCCAGCGAGCAACGTCACAGCGGCGAAATCCGCATCTGCGTCGAAGCCGGCCTGCCACTGAGCTACCTGTGGCGCGGCGCCCCGGCGCGCGAGCGGGCCGTGACGATGTTCGGCAAGCTGCGTGTCTGGGACACCGAACATAACAACGGCGTGCTGATTTATCTGCTGCTGGCCGACCACGCGATCGAGATCGTGGCCGACCGGGGCCTGGCCCGACATGTGGATGCGGAGCAGTGGCAAGCCATGGTGGTGCGCATGGCCGAAGCCTTCAAGGAGAACCGTTATGAGGACGGCCTGACCCAGGCGCTGGAAGAAACCTCGGCGCTGCTCATGACGCACTTCGCCGTGGCTAACGCGGCCAAAGCCAACCCCAACGAGCTGCCGGATTCGCCAGTTTTGCAATAGGGCAGCGGAGATTGCTACTGATTTGATAGCTGCTGGCGCCTGTCAGATATGGGCTGAGGCCCGATTTGTCTTGTAAATTCAGGCTTCCGGCAACTGCCAGACCGCCTCGCCCCCGACCGGATAAAGGCGCCGTCCGGGCTGCGGCAACACGCTCCAGCCACCCGTGAACTCGCCAAAAGCGGGCAGAACGGCCAGGCCCGGCTCCAGGCAGAAACACGGCAGGCGCAGGCGGTCGTGGCCACGCCCGCGCAGCGACAGCGCCGGGTGCAAATGACCAGCAATAACGCCATGGCTGGCATGTTTTTGCGGGTGGTGGCAGGCGGCAAACGGGCCGATCAACCAAGGCTCGTCGACCACGCGAATGCCGAGTGTGGCCGGCGGATCACCGGCGCGGCTGTCGTGGTTGCCGCGCACCAGCGTGCAGTCGAGATCGGGATGCAAGGCGCGCCACTGCGCCAGGGCATCCAGCACCGACGTCGTGCGGCTCTGGGCCGCATGCAAAAAATCCCCGAGAAACACCAGTTGCGCCGGCTGGTAATGCTGCACCAGTGCGCTGATGCGTGCCAGGTTTTCACGCGTGGTGCCGCCCGGCACCGGCTGGCCGAGTGCGCGGTAAGTGGCGGCCTTGCCCAAGTGCAGGTCGGCTATCCAGAGCACACGCTGCGCCGGCCACCACAGGGCGCGTTCGGGCAGGAGCCAGACGGTTTCACCGGCGTAGCTGACAGCCAACGGCGGGGCGGCAGGCGCAAGGGTGTTCATCACAGCGGCGGCAGCGGTCGCGCGGGTTTGCGCCGCGATGGTCGTTTGTCAGTGGTAGATTTTGAAGCACCCGCAGCACCTTCCTGGCCAAACACCAGCGTCTCGCGCACCTGGGTCGCATCTTGAGACGGTGCGCTCCCGACACCGGACGCCTGCCCTGCCGCTTTCTCCAATTGCTGCACGATGCGGGCGATGCGGTCGGCCAGACTTTCGTTGGACAACTGCTCGCGAAAGCGCTCGACCATCAACGGGAAGGCAAACGGCGTTGGCCGCGGCAGTTCTTTGAGTACCAGGCGCTGCATATTCATGCGCGCCAGGCTGGCACGCAGGCGGCCAATCTCCAGTTCCTGCGCGAGCAACTCTTGCTCCGCCTGCAGCAACAGCTTGTTGGCCGGATCGTACTTCCGAAAAACTTCCCAGAACAGCGACGATGAGGCCTGCAACTGCTTGTTGCTGCGCTTCTCGCCGGGGTAGCCCTGAAAGATCAGGCCGGACACGCGGGCAATTTCGCGGAAGCGGCGCTGTGCGAGTTCGCTGGCGTTGAGGCTTTGCAAGACCTCGTGCAGCAACGCGGATTTCTCACCCCCGTCAATTTGCGCTTCACTATCGTCCCGAGCCTGTCGAAGGGGATCGGTTTTCAGAACCTGCGGCAGCAACTGCGGCCAGTCGATCTCCTGCGCGCACAGCAGCTCAAAGCCATAGTCGTTGACCGCGATTGAGAAGGTGCGCGGCGCATGTTGCGCGACCCGCCAGGCAATCAGGCTGGCCAAACCCAGATGCACATGGCGCCCGGCAAACGGGTAAAGAAACAGGTGCCAGCCCTCGCGCGTCTTGAGCACCTCGGCCAGCAGGGTCTGCGGCGTCGGCAGCGCCGACCACTGCTGCTGGATCTCCAGCAGGGGCCGCACGCGCTGCAGCTCCAGCGTCTCGTAACGCCCCTCGCCGGCCAGCGCCAGTTGCTGCACCACCGCATCGGCCAGCGTGGTCGACAGCGGCATGCGCCCGCCGTTCCAGCGCGGCACGGCGGGGCGCTTGCCACTGGCGCGGCGCACCCAGGCGGTCATCTCGCGTATGCGCACCATCTCCAGCAAGCGGCCACCAAACAAAAAGCAGTCACCGGGCTTCAAACGCGCAGCAAAACTTTCTTCCACGCTACCGATGCGGGCGCCGCCCAGATACTGCACCGTCATGCTGGCGTCGCTGACGATGGTGCCGATGTTCATGCGGTGGCGCCGCGCCAGACGCGCATCGGACACGCGCCAGATCCCTGCCTCATCGGGCACTGCGCGCCGGTAGTCCGGGTAGGCCGCCAGCGACGGTCCGCCCTGGCGCACGAAGGACAGGCACCAGTCCCAGCTCTCTCGCGACAGCCGCGCATAGGCGGCGGTGCTGCGCACTTCGGCATAGAGCGCCTCCGGCATAAAACCACCGCCCAGTGCGACCGTCACCAGGTGCTGCACCAGCACGTCCAGCGGCTGCTCGGGTGACGTGCGCGCTTCGATGTGACCAGCCGCGATCGCAGCGCGCGCCGCAGCGCCCTCCACCATCTCGATGCTGTGCGTGGGTACCAGCGTGAGGCGCGACGGCCGCCCCGGCGCATGGCCGGACCGCCCGGCTCGCTGCAGCAGGCGCGCCACCCCCTTGGGCGAGCCGATCTGCAACACACGCTCCACCGGCAGAAAATCGACACCGAGGTCCAGACTAGAGGTGCAGACCACGGCGCGCAGCTCGCCATTTTTGAGGCCAAGCTCGACCCACTCGCGCACACCCCGGTCCAGGGAGCCATGATGCAGCGCAATCAGGCCCGCCCATTCGGGTTTGGCCGCCAGCAGGGCCTGGTACCAGATCTCTGATTGCGACCGCGTGTTGGTAAACACCAGCGTGGTGCTGCTGCCTGCGATTTCCTCGACGACCTGCGGCAACATGGTCAGACCCAGATGCCCGCCCCAGGGGAAGCGCTCCGTGGTCTCAGGCAGCAGGGAGTCAATGATGAGTTTTTTCGGGACCTGGCCCTGCACCAGCGTGCCGCCGGGGTGGCCGAGCAGCGTGTGCATGGCTTCGCCGAGATTGCCCAGCGTCGCCGACATGCCCCAAACGACCAAAGCCCCCACGCTTTTCACTTCGTGTAATGCGCTGCCCCTTGCACCAGAAGCAGGGGCCGCTGCGGAGAGTGGCGAGTCCCCGTTTTCCGATCGCTTCCACGCTCTGAGTCTGGCCAGTGCGAGCTGCACCTGCACGCCGCGCTTGTTGCCCAGCAGCTCATGCCATTCATCAACCACCACCATCCTGACCGTTCCCAGCACCTTTTTGGCATCCGCACGCGACAGCAGCACCGACAGGCTTTCGGGCGTGGTGACCAGCACGGAGGGCAGGCGCCGCGCCTGCGCGCTGCGCTCGCTGCTGGCGGTATCGCCGGTGCGGGCACCCACTGTCCACCCGCCGGCGCCGGGGTACGCGGCTTCCAGCGCGTGCAATGGCTCCTGCAGCGCCCGAACCGTGTCGGCCGCGAGTGCACGCATGGGCGTCAGCCACAAGACCGTCAGCGGTGGAGCCGTGGAAGAGAGTTTTTTTGCACGCTGCGGTGCGAAGGCCTGCAGGGCAGCAAGCCAGACCGCAAAGGTCTTGCCCGAGCCTGTGGTGGCATGTAACAGGCCGGACTCGCCGTTTTGCACCGCAGCCCAAACTTCGCGCTGAAACGCAAAAGGCTTCCAGCCGCGCGCGGCAAACCAGTTCAGCAAGGTTTTTTTGACGCCGGCGGCGCTCGCGCCTTTTGCCGGAACAGGACGGACGGGTGGCTGGCCTGTCACGGGCTGCCCAATGCGGTAGGACCGGAATGGCGACTCATGGAGACATCCTAGCGCCGCATCTTTAGCCCTGCACCGCGCCAGCCTGCTTTCAGCGTGTCAGCAGGAACCGACAGGCAGGAAGGGCGCAGCAGGCACTGCGCCGCTGCATGAAAAAGCCCCTGGCTTGCGACAGGGGCTTGGTCAGAACGGCGTACTGCGGTTCCTACTTTTTCTGACGGAACTTGCGCAAGGCGGCAATCTGCGCCGCCATCACCATCAGTTCGGATTGCGCCATCGCAATATCAATATCGGTCTTGGCATTTTTCAGGGCCTCTTCGGCTGCTGCTTTGGCCTCGCCGGCCTTGGCCTCGTCGAGGTCCTTGCCGCGAATGGCGGTGTCGCTGAGCACCGTGACGCAGTTGGGTTGCACTTCAAGCAGACCGCCGGCGACGAAGACAAACTCTTCAGTGCCGTCGGCTTTTTCAATACGCACCGCACCAGGTTTGATGCGGGTGATCAGCGGTGTGTGGCGCGGGTAGATACCCAGCTCGCCTGCCTCGCCCGGCAAAGCCACAAACCTGGCCTCGCCGGAAAAGATCGATTCTTCTGCGCTGACAACATCGACGCGAATGGTTGACATAAACGCTCCTTAATGAAAAAAGTTTCGAGAAAGCAAGCAGTTGGGATGGGCCGCTAGGCGCTGCGCGGAAATGTGCAAGTGCACATTGAGCACAGCAACAACGCGGATCGCCCAAATGCGCCGCTTTATCAAACTTTTTTGGCTTTCTCGAAGGCTTCGTCGATGGTGCCGACCATGTAGAAAGCCTGCTCTGGCAGGTGATCACACTCGCCGGCCACGATCATCTTGAAGCCGCGAATCGTTTCAGCCAGGGTCACGTACTTGCCCGGTGAACCGGTGAACACCTCGGCCACGTGGAAAGGCTGCGACAGGAAACGCTGGATCTTGCGGGCACGGGCCACGGCCAGCTTGTCTTCAGGCGCCAGCTCGTCCATGCCCAGAATCGCAATGATGTCGCGCAACTCTTTGTAGCGCTGCAGCGTGCCCTGCACCGCACGCGCGGTGTTGTAGTGGTCTTCACCGACGACAGCTGGCGATAGCTGGCGGCTGGTCGAGTCGAGCGGATCGACCGCAGGGTAGATGCCCAGCGAAGCGATGTCACGGCTCAGCACCACGGTGGAGTCCAGGTGGGCAAAGGTGGTGGCAGGCGATGGGTCGGTCAAGTCATCGGCAGGCACGTAAACGGCCTGGATGGAAGTGATGGAACCCACCTTGGTCGAGGTAATACGCTCTTGCAGGCGGCCCATTTCTTCGGCCAGTGTCGGCTGGTAACCCACAGCGGAAGGCATGCGGCCCAGCAGCGCGGACACCTCGGTACCGGCCAGGGTGTAGCGGTAGATGTTGTCCACGAAGAACAACACGTCGCGGCCTTCGTCTCGGAAGGACTCGGCAATCGTCAGACCGGTCAGCGCCACGCGCAGACGGTTGCCTGGGGGCTCGTTCATCTGGCCGTAAACCATGGCTACTTTGGATTCACCGAGGTTCTCGAGGTTCACCACGCCGGAATCGGCCATCTCGTGATAGAAGTCGTTGCCCTCGCGGGTACGTTCGCCCACGCCGGCAAACACGGACAGGCCCGAGTGCGCCTTGGCAATGTTGTTGATCAGTTCCATCATGTTCACGGTCTTGCCGACGCCAGCGCCGCCGAACAGGCCCACCTTGCCGCCCTTGGCAAACGGGCACACCAGGTCAATCACCTTGATGCCGGTTTCCAGCAGTTCCTGCGACGGGCTCAATTCGTCGTAGGCCGGAGCCTTGCGGTGAATCGGTGCGGTCAGGGTCTGGTCCACCGGGCCACGCTCGTCAATCGGCGCACCCAGCACGTCCATGATGCGGCCCAGGGTGGCCTTGCCCACGGGAACCGTGATGTTGGCACCGGTGTTGTAGACCATGTTGCCGCGGCGCAGGCCGTCGGAGGTGCCCAGTGCAATCGTGCGCACGATGCCGTCGCCGAGCTGCTGCTGCACTTCAAGGGTCAGCGCGGAGCCTTCCATCTTGAGCGCGTCGTAAATCCTGGGCATCTGGTCGCGTGCGAATTCAACGTCAACCACCGCGCCGATACACTGAACAATCTTGCCTTGAGCTTGAGCCATGACTGGATCCTTTTCCGTTCTTTAAATCTTGAATCGCGGTTTAAACCGCTGCGGCACCAGCAACGATTTCCGAAAGTTCTTTCGTGATCGCCGCCTGACGCGTTTTGTTGTAAACCAGCTTGAGTTCGCCAATCACGCTGCCGGCGTTGTCGGTGGCGGCCTTCATGGCCACCATACGGGCCGACTGCTCGGACGCCATGTTTTCTGCGACCGCCTGGTAGACCAGCGCTTCGACATAACGCAGCAGCAGGTCGTCAATCACGGTCTGCGCATCAGGCTCGTAGATATAGTCCCAGCCGTGCTGGTCCTTGTCGGCCTGCATGTTTTCTGCCGTCAATGGCAGCAACTGCTCAACCACCGGTTCCTGGCGCATGGTATTGATGAACTTGGTGTAGCACAGATACACCGTCTTGATCTTGCCTTCGCTATACGCGTCAAGCAGCACCTTGACGGGGCCAATCAGTTTGTCCAGGTGCGGCTTGTCACCGAGCTGGGTCACATGCGAGATCACCTTGGCGCCAACCCGATTCAGGAAACCCAGGCCCTTGTTGCCGATGGCCACCGCCTGGGAATCTTCACCGGCAGCCTGCAATTCCTTGAGCTTGGCCGTCACCGCGCGCAACACGTTGGTGTTCAAGCCACCGCACAGGCCCTTGTCGGTCGTCACCACAATGAAGCCCGTCGTTTTGGTGTCGTTGGACGCCATGAACGCATGGGTGTACTCGGGGTTGGCCTGGGCCAGATTGGCCGCAATGTTGCGGATCTTGTCGCTGTAAGGACGGGCAGCACGCATCCTTTCCTGCGCCTTGCGCATTTTGGAGGCCGCCACCATTTCCATGGCTTTGGTGATCTTCTTGGTGTTTTCCACCGATTTGATCTTGCCGCGTATCTCTTTTCCTGCCGCCATATTTTTTCCTAAATGGTTTCCAAGCGCTGGGCTTTGATGTCTTCAGGTATGGATCAGGCAAACGACTTCTTGAACTCGCCAACGGCCGTGTTCAGTTCCGCTTCGGCGTCCTTGTCCATGGCCTTGTTGGCTTCAAGCTTGGCCATCAGCGCGGCGTTTTTGTCCTTCAGATAGCTGTGCAAACCCGACTCAAACGCCAGCACTTTCTTGACTTCGACGTTGTCCATGAAGCCCTTGTTCACAGCGAACAGCGTGGCGGCCATGTTGGAAATCGACAGCGGCGAGTACTGGGACTGCTTGAGCAGTTCGGTCACGCGGGCACCGCGGTCCAGTTGCTTGCGGGTGGCTTCGTCCAGGTCGGAGGCGAACTGCGCAAACGCAGCCAGCTCACGGTACTGGGCCAGATCGGTACGGATACCACCGGAGAGGTTCTTGATCAACTTGGTCTGGGCCGCACCACCGACGCGCGACACCGAGATACCGGCATTGATCGCAGGGCGGATACCGGCGTTGAACAAGCTGGTTTCCAGGAAAATCTGGCCGTCGGTGATCGAGATCACGTTGGTCGGCACGAAAGCAGACACGTCGCCAGCCTGCGTTTCAATGATCGGCAGAGCTGTCAGCGAACCGGTCTTGCCCTTGACGGCGCCTTTGGTGAAGTCTTCAACATACTTTTCGTTCACGCGGGCTGCGCGCTCAAGCAGACGGCTGTGGAGATAAAACACGTCGCCGGGGTAGGCTTCGCGGCCCGGTGGACGGCGCAGCAGCAGCGAGACCTGGCGGTAAGCCACCGCCTGCTTGGACAGATCGTCATACACGATCAGCGCGTCTTCACCGCGGTCGCGGAAGTACTCGCCCATGGTGCAGCCGGAGTAGGCGCTAACGTACTGCATGGCCGCCGACTCGGACGCCGATGCCGCGACCACAATCGTGTAGTCCATGGCGCCGGCTTGCTCCAGCGAACGCACCACGTTCTTGATCGACGAGGCTTTCTGGCCGATTGCGACATACACGCAGGAAACGCCCGTGCCCTTCTGGTTGATGATGGCGTCAATCGCTACCGCCGTTTTACCGGTCTGGCGGTCGCCAATGATCAGCTCACGCTGACCACGGCCAATCGGCACCATGGAGTCAATGGACTTCAGGCCGGTTTGCAGGGGCTGATCGACCGATTTACGGGCGATCACACCGGGCGCGACTTTTTCAATCACGTCAGTCAGCTTGGCATTGATCGGGCCCTTGCCGTCAATCGGTTGGCCCAGCGCATTGACCACGCGGCCAAGCAGTTCGGGACCCACCGGCACTTCCAGAATGCGACCGGTGCATTTGACGATGTCGCCTTCGGCGATGTGTTCGTACTCACCCAGGATCACGGAGCCGACCGAGTCGCGCTCCAGGTTCAGGGCCAGGCCGTACGTCGGGGTACCGTCGGCGGTGGCCGGGAATTCCAGCATCTCGCCCTGCATCACATCGGACAGGCCGTGGATACGAACGATACCGTCGGACACCGACACAACGGTACCCTGGTTGCGGATGTCGCTGCTGGCTGTCAGGCCTTCGATGCGGCTCTTGATCAGTTCAGAAATTTCTGCGGGATTGAGTTGCATGACTCTTTCCTTCTTTCTATGTTGTTGGCTACTACCGGGAGGTTGCGCTTGGGCGCGACATCAGGAAATCAGCGCCGTTTTCATTTGCTCTAAACAGGCTTTGACCGAGGTGTCCAGCACCTCGTCACCCACCACGACACGTACGCCGCCTATCAGCTCAGGCTCCAGCTCGACCTTGAGGTTGAGCTTGCGGCCGAAGCGTTTTTCCAGCGTTGCAGCGAGATCGGCCAGCGCGGCGCCGTCCAGCGCAAAGGCGCTGTAGACGGTGGCGTCGGACGAACCACTTTTCGCATTTTTCAAGGTCCGGAACTGACTGGCAATTTCCGGCAGAACACTGATGCGCCCGTTGTCAATGACTGCGCGCAGGAAGTTTTTGGCCGCCTCGGGCAATTTGCTTTTTGCAACGCCCGAAATGACTTCAAAGGTCTGCGCCGAAGTCACGCTGGGATTGCCGGCGTACTGCTGCAGCTGCACGTTGGAAGCAATGGCCGCCAGCTCGTCGAGCCAGGCGGACGTGCCATCCAGATCGCCGGTGGCGGTCTTGAACAGCGCTTCAGCGTAAGGACGGGCAATGGTGGCTAGTTCGGCCATAGTGATGCTCGGGTGAAGGTTTCAGTCAAAGTCAAAGTTCAGTCTTCAGACGACCCAGCAAGTCAGCATGCACACCGGCATTGACTTCCTTGCGCAGAATCTGCTCAGCGCCCTTGACGGCCAGAGCGGCAACCTGCTCGCGCAGGGTTTCGCGGGCCTTGACGGTTTGCTGCTCGGCTTCGACATGGGCAGCGGCGATGATTTTCTTGCCCTCTTCCGCAGCTTTGGCCTTGGCTTCTTCGATCAGGCCCTGCGCGCGACGTTCGGCCTCAGCCAGACGCAGCGCCGACTCATTGCGCGATTTGGCAAGTTCTTCTTCCACGCGCTTGTTGGCAACGGAGAGTTCAGACTTGGCCTTCTCGGCAGACGCGAGGCCTTCAGCAATTTTCTGGGCCCGCTCGTCGAGCGCCTTCGCAATCGGCGGCCACACGAATTTCATCGTAAACAGCACCAGCAATGCAAAGACGATGGCTTGCGCCACCAGTGTTCCATTAATGTTCACAGTAAATCTCCCTCAACGAGGTGTTGCAGGCAGGACTTACTTGACCAGGCGTGCGATTTGAGCCAGGAACGGGTTGGCAGTTGCAAACCACAGGGCAATACCGGTACCAATAATGAACGCAGCGTCAATCAGACCGGCCAGCACAAACATTTTGGTTTGCAGTTCGCCCATCAGCTCTGGCTGACGTGCAGCGGCTTCAAGGTACTTGCTGCCCATGATGCCGATACCGATACAAGCACCGAGCGCGCCCAGACCGATGATCAAACCAGCAGCCAGAGCAGCAAAACTAATAACTTCCATGATTCACTCCTAAATTAACAAACAATCAAACTGAAAAAGAAAAAGAACACCGATACACGAAATCAATGCGCGTCATGCGCTTGCCCGATGTAGACCAGGGTCAACATCATGAACACAAAAGCCTGCAGCAAAATAATGATGATGTGGAACACCGCCCACGCCCAACCGGCTACCACATGCAGCAACATCAACATCAAACTTGTTGAAGGATCGGTCGAAAAGGCCCACGCACCTCCCAGCAGGGCAATCAGCATGAACACCAGCTCACCCGCGTACATGTTGCCAAAAAGCCGCATGCCATGCGATACCGTTTTGGCGACAAAAGAGATCAATTGCTCGGCAATGTTGATGACGCCAAGAATGACCGCGAAGATCGGGTTCTTGCTGGTACCGAAAGGCGCAGACACCAACTCATGCGCCCAGCCGCCCATGCCCTTGATCTTGATGTTGTAGAAAATGCAGATAAACAAAACCGATACCGACAGACCCATGGTCACGGATAGGTCGGCAGTGGGCACAACACGCAGATAAGCGTGGCTCGGGTCGTAGCCCGCAGCGCCATAGGCCAAGGCCCACAATTCAGGCAGCAGATCCAGCGGCAGCAGGTCCATCGCGTTCATCAGGAAAATCCAGACAAACACCACCAGCGCCAGCGGTGTCACCAGCTTGCGGCTGTTGGCGTTGTGCACAATCGCCTTGGCCTGGCCGTCCACCATTTCAAGCAGGATTTCGACCGCCGCCTGAAAGCGCCCAGGCACCCCGGATGTCACGCTGCGTGCCGCTTTCCAAAGCAGAAAGCAACCCACCACGCCCAGAAGGATGGAGAAAAACAGGGAGTCCAGGTTGAAGACGGAGAAATCGACGATTTCCGTCTGCGGCTTGTTTTGCCAGTGCGTCAGGTGGTGAACAATGTATTCACTGGCTGTCGGAGCGTTTGCTTCTGCGGACATGGTTAACTCTTTAAGCTATTTTTCGTTCAGGGCGCATTAACAGCGCCACCCAATACACCTTCAGGGTCACAATCAGGCCAATCAGCATTGCCAACCAGTCCAGATCAGGGACCAAGCGCGGGGCCGCAAACAGCATCCCGACACTGGAGGCAATCTTGATTGCCTCCCACACAAAAAAACCAAATCCAGCAGTCATTGCGTTGATGGACGAGAACTGGCTCATCAAACCACGCGCAAACAAGGCGCCGGGTATCGCCACAGCCAGCGCGCCATAAAACACCGACCAGGCCGCGTTGCTTCGTCCTGTCAAAGCCCACGCGACAAACGCTACCGCCGCACCAATCCCGAACTGCCCGCCCACGATCCACCAAGGCGACAACGACGGGCTCTGCTCGCGCAGCTTTTTCGCCTCTTCGCGCGTCAGCGGCTTGAAATCTTCATCGGCAGCTTGCGTCGCCCCAGCTGGCATCTTCAATGCGGAGGAATGAACCGTCGAACCCAGCATTTTGACCATCCCAAATTACGAGCAGATTACAAGGCGATAGTTAGCAAAGCCTTTGATTATACGTAGAAACCCGACGCTTTTGAACAGCGGCTTAAAGCAGGGCGCGGCCGGGGTACATTGGTCGCATTCGTAAGGTCATGGATAGCGAGCCACAATCAAGACTTTTATTACAACCATCTGGGGCAAGCTATGTACGACGCATTCAAACTCATTCATCTTGTCGCAGCCATTGTCTGGATCGGTGGCATGACATTCATGCTTATTGCGCTTCGGCCGGCAGCATTGGCCATGCTGGAGGCGCAGCCCCGTGCACGGCTGATGGGCCAGGTCTGGCAACGTTTTTTTCTGCTGGTAATTATTTCCATTGTGGCGTTGTTCACGACGGGCACCAACCTCTACACCACCGCCTTCAGGGCTGTTAAAGCAGCCACGGGCGCGGGCAGCGTGCCGCTGGGCTGGAACCTGATGCTGGGTATCGGCATCGTGATGATTTTGATTTTTGGCCACATTTACTTCGCCGGATTTCGCAAATTCAAGCGTGCGGTGGCCGCCGCCGAGTGGTCGCTGGCCGCCAAGGCAGCAGAACAAATCCATCTGATGACGGTGATTAACTTTGTACTGGGCTGGCTGGCCATTGCCGCAGTCCGGCTGATTCGTTAATTCCGGGTTGTCTGTTTGCAACATGCCCGTCGCAGAAACCCAAGGAACCATGATTTTTTTCATGATGAAAATTGATACGTCCCGACGCCTGCCAGCTCACCTGGCATCACCATGAGCGTGCGCAAGCAGCAATCCGACCGTCCCGAGCAAAAGCGCCCCAAAGCAAGTTGGACTGACCGCTTTACTCAGGGCGTCAGCCGGGAAACATTGGCCGCACACCCCTGGCTCAAACCGGTGGCCCACCACTTGCAGGAACCCGGCCTCTGGCGCCTGCAGCACGAGGCGGTGGCGCGCGGTGTGGCCATCGGCCTGTTCTGGGCCTTCGCCCTGCCAGTCGCGCAGATCCTGGTGGCGGCCGCGCACTGCGTCTGGTGGCGTGGCAACATCCCGGTGGCCGCCGGAATGACGCTGGTGACCAACCCCTTCACCATCGGCTTCTGGCTCTGGCTGGCTTACAAGCTGGGCAGCCTGATCCTGGGACTGGCGCCGCATGAAGTCGCCGCTGGCGACGCCGTGCTCGAAGCAGCTTCGGCCAGCGCCGGCTTTGATGCGATGGCCTGGTTGCAGCGTTTTGGCTGGCCCGCCGTTCTGGGCATGGGTATTTTTGCGGTCGGCGGGGCTGGCGGCGGCTATGTGCTGGTCAAGCTGATCTGGCGCGGACGCGTCTGGCTCAAGCGGCGCGTGCTGCGGCACGGAAAATAAGGCTGCGCGACAATAAGCGCAGCCCTCAACAAACATTCAAGATGATCTCTTCTCCGACACTTTTGCCCGACACACCCTGCTACCTCAACGGCGAGATCACCGCGCTCAAAGACGCGAAGGTCAGCGTGATGGACCGCGGCTTCATCTTCGGCGATGGCGTGTATGAAGTCGTGCCGGTGTATGGTGGCCAGCCCTTCCGCTTTGCCCAGCACATGGCGCGACTCGACCGCAGCCTGGCCGAGCTGCGCATCGCCAACCCGCTGTCCCACGAAAAATGGCGCGAGGTTGTGCTCACGCTGGTGGACGGCTATGCGCTGTCGCAACACACGTCCCCCGAAAAAATCGACCAGCTGGTCTACATCCAGATCACGCGTGGCGTCGCCTTGCGTGACCACGTGATGCCGCCGGACATCACACCCACCGTCTTCGTCATGACCAGCACCATGAAGCCGCCCACGGCCGAGCAACGCGCCGACGGCGTGGCCTGCGTCAGCGCCGACGACTTCCGCTGGAGCAAGGCCCACATCAAGACCACCAGCCTGCTGGGCGCCGTGTTCGCGCGCCAGATCAGCTTTGATGCCGATGCGGTGGAAACCGTGATGTTCCGCGACGGCTTCCTCAGCGAAGCGGCCGCCTGCAACGTCTGGGCCGTGCGCGGCGGCAAGGTGCTCGGCCCGCCCAAGGACAACCTGGTGCTCGAAGGCATCCGTTACGGTTTGATCGAAAACATCTGCCGCGATGCCGGCATCGGTTTTGAGCTGCGCCGAATCACGCGCGAGGAAGTTTTTACCGCCGACGAGCTGCTGCTGTCCTCGGCCACCAAGGAAGTGCTGGCCATCACCACGCTGGACGGCCAGCCCATCGGCACCGGCAAGCCAGGGCCGGTCTACGCCCAATTGCATATGGCCTACCAGCGCGCCAAACTGGAGCACAGCGCGTGAGCCTGCCCACCCCACCCCCCGACATTCCGCGCCAGGAGTCGCTGATCGAGTACCCCTCACAGTTCCCGATCAAGGTGATGGGCGAGAAGGTCGATGGGCTGGTGCACGCCATCAGCCTCATTGCGCAGCAGTTTGATCCGGCGTTTGACGCCTCCACCATCGAGCTGCGCGAGAGCAAGGGCGGCAAATACCTGGGCGTCACCGTCACCATCACCGCCACCAGCCGCGAGCAGCTTGACGAGCTGTACCGCACCTTGTCGACGCATCCGATGGTCAAAGTGGTGCTTTAGGCGAAATCCATGCCCCATAAGAAAAATTTGGTCGATTTCTTTCATATGGGGCCTTGGTAGCGCTCTTATGAAAGAAGTCGCCGCTCAAATCAAACCCGCACCAACCCAGCCCAAGCAGACCGAACGGAGATTTCCGGTCACCTGCTGATCCAAGGTGACAACCTCGAATACGCTCGACGGCCAATGCCAAGCGTGCAAAATGCGTTCATGACTACGGGGGAAAGAAATGCTTACTCGGCTTAGAGTCCAAGGATTCAAGAACTTGGTTGATGTAGACGTTCGATTTGGTCCATTTACATGCATTGCTGGGCCAAACGGCGCAGGCAAATCGAACCTCTTCGATGCGATTACGTTTTTAGGTGAGTTGGCCTCAATGCCCATCATGAAGGCCGCGAGTCGAGCAAGGGGCACCAATGGCCGAATCTCGGACTTTCACAGCCTCTTTTTCAAGGACTCCAAAGGCCACTTTCTTCCCATGCTGTTTATCGCAGAAATGATCGTTCCCAACAGGGTTACCGATGACTTCGACCGTTCTGCAAAGCCTACAGCTACGTTTCTGGAATACACGCTGGAACTGCGCCTTAGCGAAACCCATGCGGACTCATCTCCAGCCGATCCGATCTACATAGAGCAAGAAGGGCTTCGGGCAATCAATTCGAGTGAGGCGACAAAACACCTTGGGTTCTCACAATCACCGGCATGGGTAAAGAAATACATTTTTGGGCCGGGCAATAAACGCACCCCATTTATCAGCACAGAAACTACTGGCAATCCAAGCCAGCCGGCTATCAAGCTTTTTAGCGATCAGACCGAAAGAGGCGGCCCTCCATTTTTGGTGCCGGCTAGAAAATCCCCGCAAACTATCGTGTCTGGCGTCAACTCATCTACGCACCCAACAGCGCTTGCTGCACGAAGTGAATTACGGTCATGGCGCTTGTTGCAACTCGAACCATCCGCCTTGAGACGGTTCGATGACTTTGGCGATGATCCACATGTCACTTCAACGGGGGAACACTTGCCTGGCGCTTTGATGCGACTGGACAACCACGCCGAAGTGTCGCAGCGGTTGTCAGAGCTGTTGCCGGACATTGTCTCCGTCAACGTCGATGCTGATGAAAAGCGACAGGTAAAAACATTGCTTCTGACCATGAAGGACAGGGAAACCTATACCGCAAGTTCGTTGTCTGACGGCACTCTGCGTTTTCTCGCACTGGCTGTCCTGGCACTAGATCCTGAGTTTGGCGGTTTGCTTTGCATGGAAGAACCTGAAAATGGAATTCACCCATCGCGAATTCCACAGATGCTCAGCTTAGTACGAAGCTTATCGGAGGAAGTTGAAGCTGATGGCGCTGCATCGTCAGTATCAACGATCCGACAACTGATCATCAATACTCATTCTCCGTTGGTTGTCGCCGAGCTGCGAGATGACGAGTTGCTATTTGCTGAAACATTGAAGATGAAAGCAAAAGCTTTCGTAAATTTTAAACCACTCCCAGGCACCTGGCGTCAGACCGCCTCCGGCGCCAAAGGGGCAGAGCTGATCACCCGAGGAGAGATTTTGTCTTACTTGAGTGGTCACAGGCACTCGCCTAGATCTGTTGGGCTCCCAGATCTTGTAGGGAGGTTGGCCGAGCCTCCCTCCGCGTCGCCCTCGCATCCCTCAACCCCCGACTTATTTCAGCAAGCCAAATCATGAGAAGAATCACGGCAACGTTGATTACCGACGGTAGCTCCGATAAACTTCTTGCGCCTTTGATTGAATTGCTTTTCAGTGCTCACACTGAGCATGCGTATCAAGTGAACTGCGCTGAGGGCCTCCCGCCAGTGTCCAGCGGGCTAAGGGCAAGAATCGATTCTGCGTTGGAACTGTTTCCTTGTGACTTCTTGTTTGTACATCGCGACGCTGAAGGCGTTGACGCTACCGTAAGACAACAAGAAATCGAGGCGAACTGGTCAGATTCGCACAAGACCGCAGTCCTTATTTGTGTTGTTCCCGTGCGCATGACAGAAGCTTGGCTTGTTGCGAATGAGAAGCCAATCCGATCAGCGGTTGGTAACCCGAATGGAACCGAATCGCTCGACCTACCCGCGGTCAAAGACATCGAGTCCTCGCCAGACCCAAAAGAGATTCTATTTACAGCCCTAAAAGCAGCATCTGGGCTAAACACATCCCGTAAGCGGCGCTTCAAGCCCCACGAATTCAGGCACCGCGTGAGCGAACTGACAGAGGATTTGGCGCCACTTCGCAAGCTCAACTCTTTCAGGCATCTTGAAGCTCAAATTAAACGGCATCTCGTAGCGCTGTATAGCTGACTTCGTATTAGTAATCAGATCATGCTCATCCCATGAAATTGACGCCCGTGGTCGCCTGCTACAACATTTAAGGGATTTTAGGGCCCCATTACCGTCTCCTATTTCGAAGAAATTCAAGCCGGGGGCCTGCCATCCCAACCTATCCCATACTTACCCCAATGATCACTCTCGCCGCCAAACCCCACAAGCAAACCGCCGCCAATGGGCCAAGGGCGTTTGCACGGACTTCCCAATGAAAAGCGCGGCATTGGCTTTTGGTGAACAGATACGCTGGCCCTGCAACCCAGACCCGTTTGGCGAGGTCTCCTGCATCGGCTTAGAAATGTCCGGACAGCTGGACGCCTTGCTGGCATGAGTATGGAGGTCCGGCAACTCGGGCAGGTCGATTACCTGCCCACCTGGCAAGCCATGCAGGCCTTCACCGCTGCGCGCAGCCGCAGCGCCGACACTTCAAGCCAAATAGGCCTCCAGCCCATACCTGACGGGCGTGACCAGCTATGGATTTGTGAGCATCCACCGGTCTACACCCAGGGCCTGGCGGGCAAGAGCGAGCATGTGCTGAACCCCGGCGCCATCCCCGTCGTGGCCACCGACCGGGGTGGCCAGGTGACTTACCACGGGCCGGGACAGGTGGTGGCCTACCCGCTGCTCGACCTCAAGTGCGCTGGTTATTACGTCAAGGAATATGTGTACCGGATGGAAGAATCGGTCATCAAAACCCTGGCGTACTTTGGCGTGACCGGGCACCGCGTGGCCGGCTCGCCGGGGATTTATGTGCGGCTGGATGACCCGTTCAGCCATGCCCGCCTGCCGCCCTCACCCCAGCCCTCTCCCAGAGGGAGAGGGAGTCAAGAGTTACCCCCTCTCCCCCTGGGAGAGGGCGGGGGTGAGGGCTCCCCGACCTTCGACCCCTTCAAAGGCCTCGGCAAAATCGCCGCACTCGGCATCAAGGTCAGCCGCCAGTACAGCTACCACGGCGTGGCGCTCAACGTCGCGATGGACCTGGAACCCTTCTCGCGCATCAACCCCTGCGGTTATGCCGGGCTGACCACCACAGACCTTTCTACAATCGGGGTATCGGCAAGCTGGCAGGAGGCGGCAGATGTCCTGAGCCAAAAGCTCGTGAACTCTCTGGCGCCCTGAAGCCACCCCCCAAGGCAAAACATCCATGAGCACCCAAGAAACTGTCAATCCTGTTGTTCGCGACATCCAGAGCCAGGAGGCCTACAACCCGCTGGCCAAACAAAAGGCGGCGGCCAAGCTGTCGCGCATTCCGGTCAAGGTGGTGCAGGGCGAGGTGCTGAAAAAGCCCGATTGGATTCGTGTCAAGGCCGGCAGCCCGAGCACGCGTTTTTACGAGATCAAACAGATCCTGCGCGAGAACAAACTCAACACGGTGTGTGAAGAGGCGAGTTGCCCGAACATCGGCGAATGTTTCGGCAAGGGCACGGCGACCTTCATGATCATGGGCGACAAGTGCACCCGCCGCTGCCCGTTTTGCGACGTCGGCCACGGCCGGCCCGACCCGCTGGATGTGGACGAGCCCTTGAACCTGGCCAAAACCATTGCAGCGCTCAAGCTCAAATACGTGGTCATCACCAGCGTGGACCGTGACGACCTGCGCGATGGCGGCAGTGGCCACTTCGTTGAATGCATCCGGAAAATCCGCGAGTTGTCGCCTGCCACCACGATTGAAATTCTGGTGCCCGACTTCCGCGGCCGCGACGACCGCGCGCTGGAGATCCTGAAAGCCGCGCCGCCTGATGTGATGAACCACAACCTGGAAACCACGGCACGCCTCTACAAGGAAGCACGCCCCGGTTCTGACTATCAGTTCAGCCTGAACCTGCTCAAGAAGTTCAAGGCCCTGCACCCCGGCGTGCCGACCAAAAGCGGCATCATGGTTGGCCTCGGCGAGACCGATGAAGAAATTTTGCAAGTCATGCGCGACATGCGCGCGCACAACATCGACATGCTGACCATCGGCCAGTACCTCTCGCCTTCCAGCAGCCACCTGCCGGTGCGCCGTTATGTGCACCCCGATACCTTCAAGATGTTTGAAGCCGAGGCCTACAAGATGGGCTTCACCCACGCGGCCGTCGGCGCCATGGTGCGCTCCAGCTACCACGCTGATGAACAGGCCCACGCCGCAGGGGTAGCGGACAAGGCCGACGCCGCAGCGCTAAGCGCGCGCTGAGTTTCGACAACGATCGGCATCCGGCGCCACGCCGGCGTTTATGCTTGCCGCCATGTCTGCCAACCTCTACGCCCTCGGCGCCATCACTTTGTGGGCCACGCTGGCCTCGCTCGGTGTCGCACTCAACCATATCCCACCTTTTTTGCTGACCGGCATCGCGCTGCTGGTCGGCAGTCTGCTGGCCCTGCCCTTCGTGCTGAAGGACCGACGTTTGTGGGCCATCCCCGCATCGACGCTGATGCTCGGTGTCTACGGCCTGTTTGGCTTTCACTTCCTGCTCTTCATCGCGCTGCGCCACGCGCCGGCGGTCGAGGCCAACCTCGTCAACTACCTGTGGCCGCTGTTCATGGTGGTGCTGGCACCGCTGTTCCTCAGAGGCATGCAACTGCGCGCGGTGCACGTGGCTGCGGCGCTGCTGGGGTTTGCCGGCGCGGCGGTTGCCATCCTGGGCGCGCGTGAGGGCGCCGCCGGCGGTTCGGGCTGGGCCTGGGGCTACCTGCCGGCGCTGGCGTCGGCCTTTATCTGGGCCAGTTATTCGTTGCTGACACAACGCGTGGCGCCTTTTTCGACCGTAGCCATCGGCTTGTTCGGCCTGGTCTCAGGTCTGTTGTCGCTGGCATGCCACTGGCTGCTAGAGCCGGCGACGGCTTTGTCCGGCGCGGACTGGGCGCTGCTCGCAGTGATGGGCCTGGGCCCGTTGGGCGCGGCGTTTTTTTTATGGGACAAAGCACTCAAACTCGGCGATGCGCGGCAAATCGGCATCCTCAGTTACCTCACCCCGCTGTGTTCCACCGCCCTGCTGATGCTGGTCAGCGGGCGGGCGCTGAGCTGGAGTATTGCGCTCGCCGCTGCGATGATCATTGGAGCGGCGGTGTTGGGGACCAGAGGGAAATAGTTTCGCCCCTCGTCACCCACATGCGGCCCGGGCTTGCCCCCTTCTACGAGGTCTGACTCCCCACTCCCAACCCCCCGCCCTTCCCTCGCCCCGCTGGGCGAGAGAAGGGAGCCTCATGTGGCCGCGTGCGCTGCGCTCGCGTGCAAACATGACTGTCTGTTGGGATTCCCGTGCAGGAAGCGCTTTGCGCTTCCTGCACTCCGGATTGAATTCGGTATTGGGTTTTGGTGTTGATCTTGTTCCCCCACCCGTCGGGGCGAGACCCGGCTTGCAGGCACGCTCACGGGCAGAAGGAAAACGACAGCTTCGACAGGCTCAGCCCGAACGGTGTTGGTGCGCCCACATGGATCCCGGATCAAGTCCGGGATGACAACGTGGCGCAGGAGGCAACCGCAATATGCTATGAATTCAATAGCTGCTTACGCCCACCACATGTGGGCTACAAGCCAATTTGATTCAAAAAACGGAAAGAAAGTTACAGCAGTTCCGCCGGCTCGTCGCTGGCCAGCACCTGCGCGGCCCAGGGTGTGAGCTTGCCTGCATCGGCCCGCAGCACCTGCTGCTTGACCGCGAGGATCTGCGAGGGGTGCATGGAAAAGCTGCGCAGGCCCAGGCCCAGCAGCAGCCGCGTCATGGTGACGTCGCCGGCCATCTCGCCGCAGACGCTGACGCCCTTGCCCTGCGCGTTGCATTCGGCAATCGTGTCGGCAATCAGCCGCAGCACCGCCGGATGACAAGGGTCGTACAGGTGGGCCACCGCCTCGTCGGCGCGGTCGATCGCCAGCGTGTACTGGATCAGGTCGTTGGTGCCTATCGACAAAAAGTCGAAGTACTTGAGAAACAGCTTGAGCGTCAGCGCGGCGGCGGGAATTTCGATCATGGCGCCGAGCTTCACCGGCCCATAGGCGATGCCCTTGTTGTCGAGTGCGGCCCGCGCGAAGTCGAGCAGCGACAGGGTCTGGCGGATCTCGCTGCCGTGGGCCAACATGGGCACCAGCAGGTTGACGGGGCCGTGCACGGCGGCGCGCAGGATAGCGCGCAACTGCGTCAGAAACATCGGCGGGTCGGCCAGGCTCCAGCGGATCGCACGCAGACCAAGCGCCGGGTTCAACTGCCCGTCCTGCGTCTTGCCGACCAGCCTGTCGAGCGGCTTGTCGGAGCCGATGTCTACCGTGCGTATCGTCACCGGCAGGCCGTTCATGCCTTCAACCGCCTTGCGGTAGGCCAGGTACTGCTCCTGCTCGTCGGGCAACCTGCCGGTGCGGCCCATGAACAAGAACTCACTGCGAAACAGGCCGACGCCGGCCGCGCCCCCCTTGACGGCGCCCAGCGTGTCTTCGGGCATTTCAATGTTGGCCAGCAGCTCGACCTTGTGGCCGTCCAGCGTCAGCGCCGCGGTGTGGATCAGCCGGTTCAGGCGCTGGCGCTCAAGTTCACCCTGGCGCTGCTTGAACCCGTACTCGGCCAGGATGATGGGCGAAGGATCGACGATCAACACGCCGGCATCGCCGTCGATGATGACCCAGTCGTCCTGCTCGATCAACTGGCTGGCGCTTCGCGCGCCGACCACCGCCGGAATGTCCAGGCTGCGTGCGACGATGGCCGTGTGGGATGTTTTGCCGCCCACATCGGTCGCAAAACCAACAAACAGGCTTTGCTTGAACTGCAGCATGTCGGCCGGCGAAATGTCGTGCGCCACCAGCACCAGCGGCACATCCATGGTGTCGTCGAGCAGCAGGTCCTGCTGGCGCGACGGGCGGGTGGCGGCCTGTGGTGCGGCGTGCAGCACGGGCGACGCCACGCCTTTCATGTAGCCCAGAATACGCTCGACCACCTGCTCCAGATCCGCCTTGCGCTCGCGCAGGTACTCGTCTTCCATGTCGTCAAACTGGCGCGCGATGATTTCGTACTGCGTGGTCAGCGCCCACTCGGCGTTATAAAGCCGGTCGGTGATCCAGTGCTTGACGCCGCTGATGAGTTGCTCGTCCTGCAGCAGCATCAGGTGCACGTCGAGCAGTGCCGACAACTCATGCGGCGCGTCCTTGGGCAGGTCGCGCTGCACACGGGTGATTTCTTCGGACACCGCATCGCGGGCCACGCGCAGGCGCTGGATTTCTTCTGCCGTCTTACCCGCGTCGATGAAGTAATGCGCCACATCGGCACGGCTCGACGCCACCAGCACGGCCCGCCCAATGGCGATGCCGCGTGAGACCGCCAGACCGTGGACCGAAAAAGTCAAATCACTCCCCTTCGCCGAATTTATCCGCGATCAGCGCAAGAATCGCATCCATCGCCTTCCGCTCGTCAGCCCCATCGGTTTCGATCTCGACGGTGCTGCCCAGGCCGGCGGCCAGCATCATCACACCCATGATGCTTTTGGCGTTGACGCGACGCTCGCCCTTGACCATCCAGACTTCGCAGGCAAAACTGCCGGCGAGTTTGGTGAGTTTGGCCGAGGCTCTGGCGTGCAGGCCCAGTTTATTGTTGATGGTCGTGCTGTTCTTTATCATGATTTCTGCGAGCTTGATTCTGCGGTGCGGTGATGGCGACCTGCATCACACCCTGTGTTCCACCCAGCACCGCGCGTGCCACCAGCGCATCCAGCGGCTCGTGCCGGTAAGACACGGTGCGCAGCAACATCGGCAGGTTGACGCCGGTGATCAGCTTGGAGTGCACGCCGTCCACCAGTTTTTGCGCCACGTTACAGGGTGTGGCGCCAAACACGTCGGCCAGCACCAGGGCGTGCGAGGTGCCAAGCTGGCGAAACACGATGCGCGCCTGCGCCAGGGTTTCTTCCGGCGGCATGTTGGGCTGCACGTCCAGCGCCACCACACCGGCCAGGTTGTCCGGAAAAACATGCAGCACGCATTGCCTCAGAGCGGAGGCCAGGGGCGCGTGGGCGATGATGAGAATGCCGTTCATTGCGGAGAATTATCAGCGTTCACGCTGAGGAAATAAGCATATGAGGCTATACAACAACACAAAAACACCCCGAAGGCCGCCTGAAAGCTCGCCACTTCGGCCAGCCCCGCAGCCTTGAAGGCATCGATCAGCAGCCCAATGCCCCACTGCACCACAAACACACCCGAGAAAATCACCAGGTTGTAGGCCGACAGCGCGCGCCCCGCCAGCGAGGCATGAAACGCCATGCCCACCGCCGGCTGCGCCAGGCTCATGGCGCTGCAGCTCATGCAAAACAGGGCCCAACCGAGCCAGCCCGTCGCCGCGCCCGCAAAGATATTGAAAGCCAGCACCGCAATGCTCAGCGGCACGCCCCAAGCCACCAGCCGCGTGGCATGCCAGCCATGACGCGCCAGCCAGGGGTTGACCATGCCCCAGCCCCAGAAGGTCACCAGCATGGTGGCGTTGATATAAAACAGGCCGGTGGCCGACTCCAGCGGCGTGTAGCCCGCCACCCGGATCATCCAGGGTCCGGCCCACAGCGTCTGCACCGCGACCAGCCCGCCGTAGTTGAAGAAGGCCAGCGGCGTCAGTTTCTGAAAATAGCGGTTACGCAGCACGTCCACGTACCGGCCGGTGGGTCGAACGCCTTCGGCCGGCGCCGGAACCACCACGTTCCAGTGCGGAACCACCCAGGCAATACACACCATCGAAATAATGATCAATCCCGCCAAAATCCAGAACAGCGCGCGCCAGCCGGTCAATGGCATCAGCCACTGCACCGGCAAGGTGGACGCCAACATGCCGAATGAGGCGGTCATCAACATCCAGGAGTTGGCGCGCAGCAACGCGGCCGGCTCCAGCCAGCGGCGGTAGCCGGTCAGCGGCGCCATCAGGCAGGCGCTGACGCCCGCACCCACCACCACGCGGGACGCCAGCAGCCAGGAGAAACTGGTCGCCAGCGAAAACGCCAGACTACCGATCACCGACAGGCCCAGGAACCAAAGAATCACCCGTTTCGGCCCGTGGCGGTCCAGCCAGGCGCCCAGCGGCAACTGCATCGCCGCAAAGCCGAGGAAATAGCCGCCCGCCAGCAGGCCGAGGTCGCGCGCCTGCAGCGAGAACTCTTGGGTCAGCACCGGCGACAGCGTGGCCGTGATAGCCCGCACCAGGGCCGAACAGAAGTAGGCGGCTGCAAACGCCAGGAAAACAATGGCGGCGGTTTTGGGGGGAAGGTAGCCGGCGCTGTCGGCCTGCGCCGTCGTCATGCAGCCGGCTCAAACTTGAGGCTGGAGAAAAAAGTCTCGGCCACCTCGGCACTCATCACATCGGCATACAGCACCACCTGGAAAAGCTGAGAACCGCGCGCAAAATAAGCCGCCTGCCCGGCCACAGCCTGGCCGTCGGCGCGCTGCCCCTGGGCTTTGACCAGAAGCGCCGGCGCGCCAGTGGCCATGCCTGGCGGCCGGAAGGACGATACCTGCGTGGCGCCGGCGACAAGGCCGACCGGCCCGGCCTTCATATTGGCCAGCATCAGCGCCTGCCACTGGGCCAGCACCGCCTCGGCTTTGGATGCGTCAACTATGTCGGCTACAGCTACCGCAAAGGTCGCGCCGCCAGCATCGCAGCCCAGCATGCGCAGCGCCACCGGCTGCCCGCCCAGCGGCACGGTTCTTTCGGCCCTGTCGGGCTTGCAGGGCAATAACAGGGACAAGCCGGTGTTGTCCGGCCGGACTTCGCGCCAGTTGAAGGTCGGGCTGCAGGCGGCCAGCGTCAAGAAGGCCGCAGCCAGCAAAGCCAGTCGCGGCGCGGTCACGGGTAAATACAACTCATAAGCATGCATGGCACTTTACAGGGATTTGTTTGCCAGTCTGGAGCCAGGGAGCCGGTCAAACCTGGCGCTGGCCAAACTCGCACCGCTTTGGCGCACACGCATCGCCGGATGTTGCACCAATCTGGGCACGCTGCTTGCTTGGATGGTTTCATGTTTTCTGCCCTGCGCCACCACCCTGCCCCACCGGCTTCGCCGACGGCTGGCTATCTGCCGGGCGCCGACCAGCCGGTCTGGCGCGACAAACTGTCGCAACTGCTGGAGTCCACCGGCGAAGGCATTTTTGGCATCGACATGGCCGGTTGCTGCACCTTCATCAACCGCGCCGGCGCCGAGCAGCTCGGATTTGCCCCGGACGAGGTGCTGGGCAAAAACATGCACGAGCTGGCCCACCACAGCCACGCCGACGGCGCGCACTACCCCGAGCAGCTGTGCCCCATCTTCAACGCCTTCCGCATGGCGCTGCCCTGCCGCATCGACACCGAGCTGTTCTGGCGCCGCGACGGCAGCGCGTTTGCGGTCGAATACTCGTCCTACCCCATCGTCGACGGCGGTGTGGTGCAGGGCGCGGTGGTCACCTTTGTCGACATCTCGGCGCGCAAACGTGCCGAAGACGCCCTGCGCCAGGCCAACGACGTGCTGGAGCAGCGCGTCAGTGAGCGCACACAGGCGCTGTCTGAGGCGCTGCAGCAACTGCGCGAACTCTCGGCCTACACGCATACCGTGCGCGAGGAAGAGCGGACGCGCATCGCGCGCGAGGTGCACGACGAGCTTGGCAGCCTGCTGGTGGCGCTGAAGATGGACGTCGGCTGGCTGGACAAACGCCTCGATGACCTTGGATCGTCGACTTACGTCCCCGAGCAGCAGCAGCGCGAGCCGGTGGCGGCACAGCTCATGCGCGACACCATGCGCCACAAGTGCCAGAACATGAGCCGCCTGATTGAAGCTGCGGTGGACAACGTGGGCCGCATCATCACCGACCTGCGCCCCAGCATCCTCGACCACCAGGGCCTGTGGGCCGCACTGGACTGGCAGGCGCATGAGTTTGTGCAGTCGGCCGAACTGACGCTGGACTGGCAAATGGACGTAGAACAGGCCGAGCCGCTGCCCGAGCCCTCGGCCATGGCCATCTTCCGCATCTTCCAGGAAATGCTCAGCAACGTCGGCCGCCACGCGCAGGCCAGCCACCTCGCCATCACCATCCTGGCCACGGCCGACGAGATCAGCATCCGTGTGTATGACAACGGCCGGGGCGCTGCGGCCGAAGCTTTTGAAGCGGCCAATGCCTACGGCGTGATGGGCATGCGCGAACGCGCGCGGCATCTCGGCGGGAGCCTTGAAATTACAAGCCAAATCGGCCTCGGGGCCACGTTCCACCTGCGTATTCAGCTCCCAAAATCATAGCAATTGCAGCATCATGGCTCTACTCAACATCCTGATCGGCGACGACCACCGCATCGTGCGCGAAGGCCTCAAACAAGTGCTGGCAGACGCGCCCGAGATCGTGGTGGTGGCAGAAGCCGAAACCGGCCCCGACATCCTGGCCAAGGTCGAGGCACTGGGCGGCCACGCCGGGCTGGCTGCGGTGCTGCTTGACATCGCCCTGCCCGACCGAGACGGCATGGACGTGTTGCAGGCCCTGAAAAAAAGCTGGCCGCTGCTGCCGGTGCTGATGCTCAGCACCTACCCCGAAAAACAGTACGCCGTGCGCTGCATCAAGCTGGGCGCGGCCGGCTACCTCAACAAAAGCGCGCATCCCGACGACATGATTGCCGCCGTGCGCAAAGTGGCCTCCGGCGGCATGTATGTATCCGCGGTGGCGGCCGAGGCGCTGGCCAGCGCCATGTCCAAAGGCTCGGGCAGCAGTGCGGCGCGCGGCCTTGAAACGCTGTCACACCGCGAGCACCAGGTCTTCCGGCTGCTGACCGCCGGCAAGACCGTGGGCGAAATTGGTGCACAGCTGGGCCTGGCCTCCAACACGGTCAGCACCTACCGCCTGCGCATCCTGGAAAAAACCGGTGCCAAAAACGATGTGGAGCTGGCGCTGTATGCCGAGCGCCACAGCAAAACACCGTCCAGCGCCTGAACTGCCCGGCCAGGGCGCCGCTTTTGTAGTGCCCGCCCTACACGCCGTCATGTATGGCAGCGCGATATGTAATGCCGGGCACCGACTGGGCCCAAAGTGGCGCGCGCCTTGCAAGGTGAAAGCATCTTCAACTGAAAGGTGCGCGCCATGTCTGACCGTTTCTCCCCCTACGACGCCGACCGGCCCCTGATGCTCAAGTGCAGTTGTGGCGGTGACCACGCTCCGGCTGACCACCACCCGGCGATGAACGCCGACGGCGCCGCCGCCGAGCTGCGCCGGCGCAGCCTGACGAGCGAGTTCGAGGCCTATTCGAATGAATTCATTGAAGCCACGCTGGTCAAGGCCCTCTTCCCCCAGGACGAAGTACGCCGCCGCTTCTTGCGCGCTGTCGGCAAAGGCGCGGCCATGGCCGCGATTGCCAGCGTGTTGCCCGTCGGCACCATGCAGGCCATGGCGCAGGACAAGGGCCAGCTGGAAAAAACCAACTTGAAGATCGGCTTCATTCCCATCACCTGCGCCACGCCGCTGATCATGGCGCACCCACTGGGCTTCTACAGCAAAGAGGGGCTGAATGTCGAGGTCGTCAAGACGGCAGGCTGGGCGCTGATACGCGACAAGATGATCAACAAGGAGTACGACGCCACGCACTTCCTCAGCCCCATGCCGCTGGCAATTTCCATGGGTGTGGGCTCCAACCCGGTGCCCATGAACGTGGCGACGATTCAAAACACCAACGGCCAGG
>Ga0308009_10000358_pt1 | contig 35857 bp, 33 predicted proteins | sample Neamet127_FD_203134 | JGI IMG/M metagenome (GOLD analysis project Ga0308009, IMG submission 203134) | Marine microbial communities from water near the shore, Antarctic Ocean - #127 | ecosystem: Environmental > Aquatic > Marine > Unclassified | place: Southern Ocean | collected 2014-07-24 | reverse complement strand
ATAGTTGAGAAGATAACTGAAGCACAGGCACAGACAGAAGCTGATATTAAGGATTTAAAAGGAATTGTTATTGCTTTGATAGATAAGACTACTGTAGCTCAATCAGATCTAATTCGTCTTGATACCATGATCAGAGTACGGTATGGGTTAGCTCCAGATGAACGGAGAATCGGTAGAAACCCTGATGATAAGGTAAAATAACGATGAATGACCAGGTTGTACTCGACAAACTAACAGCAATGCATACGGATATTAAGATAGTAAATGAAAGATTACAGCATGTCATTGGTGATATTCACGATCATGAGACAATTCTGAGAGGCGAAAATAAGATGAACGGCTTGGTAGGGGAAGTTCGTAATCTAAAAACAGCCCAATCTACGGCACATAAGATGTGGTTTATGCTACTTACCACTGTTACTGCGGTATTCGCTTGGGTAGGACTACACAAATAAAGGAGTAATTATGGATATAGCTGCAATGTTTGAAGGACAAGGATGGTTTGAAATAGCAGGACAAGTAGTGCTTGTGTTCACAGCACTCACCGGAGCTTTGCCTGATAAGTTTGTACAGAAGATACCTGTACTAGGAACCGTATGGCCTATATTTAACTGGCTAGCTGGTAATGTATTTAATAACATTAATCATCCTAAAGGGATGGCCGCAAGTGCAGATGTGGAGAAAGAGATCGATGAAGCCAAAGCTAAAGTTAGGGTTCGTAACACTATGCCTGATGTCCTTGACGGCCTGTAGTATGGTGGGTGAGTTAGTAGCTCCAACAGCTAACTTTGCATTAGGGCTATACAACGCGGATACATATTACTCTAAAGAATGTGCCTGGTATGAAGAGATTAAGTTAGATCCTGCTACTAAGCAATGGCTTACAGATAATAATCCGCCTAAAATAGTTATTACGGATCTATCTAAAGTAGCTAGAAATAACGATATCTATAAAGAAGTATGTGAACCTAAAAAAGATACTGAGGACACTACTCCAGATGAATGAATATCAAGCAAAAGTAGTTAAAGTAATTGATGGAGATACTATTGATGTAGATATAGATCTAGGATTTAGCATTATCCTCTCTAAACAGAGGATAAGACTGTTTGGTATTGATACACCGGAGTCTAGAACTAGGGATAAAGAGGAGAAGTTCTACGGTAAGCTATCAGCACAGTTCTTAAAGGATAGATGTGCTAAGGGCTCTTACATTACGCTTAGGACCTATTTAGATAAGAAGGGTAAGTTTGGTAGAATACTTGGTGAGATCATAGTTGATAAGATCAACTTGAATAAACAGATGATTAAAGAGCATCTAGCTGTTGCCTATTTTGGACAGAGTAAAGATGCTATTGAATCAGCTCATATAAAGAATCGCCGTAAACTAACAGGAGTATACGAGATGGCTAATATAGCAGGAGCTTATGGTAAACCACCTACTAAACCACCAGTAAACAAGCCTAAAAAGAAAAAGACTAGAAAACGTGTACAATAAGGAGGTATGGAATGGCAGGAACCGCTAATTTTAGTCTCGCAGAGTTTGGTTGTTCATGTGGATGTGGAATGAATGAAACAAAGATCGAGCTACTTCACGCTTTGCAAGAAGTTAGAACTTCTCTAGAAGAGCCTATGTCTATAACTTCTGGTTATAGATGTGAAGAGCATAATAAGGCCGTTGGTGGCGTAAATACCTCTAGCCACGTACAAGGCTGGGCAGCAGATATTGCTATTCCTAGTTCTTCTTATGCTTACGATATAATGGAAGCTATATTTGCAACTAAGAAGTTTCACCGTATTGGGTATGGGAAAATGGGGGGTCAGCTAGTGTTGCATGTTGATATAGACGTCAACAAGACTCCTCGGGTTATGTGGGGATATTAACCCATTGTATTAAAACGGCCTACACTGAGTTATTTCAATGTAGGCCGTTCCTTCCTTCTGTGAGTTCCTGTAATTTAACTTAATGAAAGTTGCCCGCACCTAAGTTTTTAACGCTCTGGTTCTGTTGATTACTTGGGGTCAGAAGCCCAGAAAGCATTACAGGGTAGTATGCCTGTACTCACCACACAAGCATGAAGGAGATTACACAGGTGCGCCCCAGAGTATTAAGCTATTATCCATCTTCTAGATCAGGATGGTGATGTCCAGATTCATTATCTTTTCTCATTCCATCATCATCAACCTTACGGTCAGTATCATCTTTTTTAAGACTAGCAGCTATAAATCCAGATGCAGCAAGCATAGGGATTGTCCAGACCATTTTATCAGTTAAGAAGGCCATAGTATATGTAGGAACTAATACTATAACCCCTTGTACCAATGCTACTTTAAAGTTTTGTAAATCCATACGTTATGTAGTCTACTTTCGTAGATTTGTATCCCCATCTACATAAGCTGGGGCTGGATTAGGATACTTCTTAAACAGTTGATCTACTATTACCTGTAATCGTTCCTTATCCCCTTCAACATCGGATTTAGGCGGACGATCATCTTCACACATATCACGCATCTGTGCATCACGCAATACGTATAATGATGCAATAGCTTTAGTAATATGATGAAGGTTACTATCTGGATCGATATCCTGGCCTTCCCAATAGTCTAGTAAGTGGCCCATAGTAGCATCTATGTAGACACTAGCTCGAACACCGGCTACTCGGTAGTTATGTCGTCCATACTTCATACTACCTTCCATAAGGCCAACACTCACTTCACGAGTTACGTTTGCCGGCATACCTGAATGGAATCTAGGTTTCTTAATAGCAATGGCATCTTTAGGATTAGTTTCTTTACTGCTCATAAATCGTTCCTTTATTGTTGTTGCTTATTAAGTTTACTTATATTAGCATCATAAGTTAAATAGTGGAAATTGTAGTTTTCTGCTGATCATTAATAACGGAAGGAATCCTATGACATTCAAAGAATCTGACTTTAAGACTACGTCATTCGACTTTACGGATGAACAGTTCTTGATCATTATCAATCATCTATTCAAGCTCGATGCGCCTATGGGTGAGGAGTATGTTCCTATTGAATCTATGGATGAGAAGATTACTATCGAGAAGTTAGATAGTTTAAGTACTGTCGTTTTCTTTATATGGATATCCCAACTGTTTGGTATTCCAGAAGATAAAGTTAATGATTTTATGATGTCTGGTAAGAATACCGGTACAGATCTGAAGGCATTTGTAATGAAAGAAGCGACTCAGACCTATACCTTTAAAGAGGCTGTAGAATACAGCAAACGATGCTTTTAACCCATACCAACTCTGTATACTCTGAGGCTACAACTTTATTAGACTATGTAACCTACCCTCAGTATGCCCATCTAGTTAATAATGGTGGAGGTATGGTAGTTAAACAAGGTATTAGAACAGCCTGTGAAGAGTTAGTGAACTATGTATTAAAAGGTCAACATGGAGCTACTCAGGGTACATTTGAGTTCTTACGTGAATGCACTGAATCGGAATTCTGTAAGACAGGGCTGATATTAGCTGCAGGGGGTACCCATTGGATGGGCCATTTGACTACTGTTAAATGGTCGGACCAATACCCTACATATAGAATACCTGTAATGGCCGAGAATCAGATATATGCGGGCTCTATAGCTAATAAGATTGGTAAGTTTGAATATATCTCTACAGATGCGACTAGTTGTATAAGCGGCCACTCAGCCTGGTATACTGCACGTAATATGATGAAAGCCGGTGCCTTAGATACAGTAGTAGTTATCGCTGTAGATGATGGAACCTCAGAAGATTACTTATCAATATTTGGGGAATACGGCTTATCGAAACTAGTTGATGAAGAAAATAACCCTGATATTGTTAAGTTTAGATGCGGACAAGCTTGTAATATATCAGTCTTTGAGACGGGTTATTCAGCTTGGAGTAATGAACATAAGCCGTTAGCTAAGATAGAAGACATGTATGTTGGAGCGGAAGTACATAACACTCCTCTAGGTATATCACCTGAAGGCACTGGGTATAGAAATGTTATTAATCGAGTGTTTACAGACGGTATTGATTTTGTTAAAACCCACAGTACCTTTTCGTTAGATAACCAGATTGAAGAAGTTATACTTAAAGAGACCTTTGGGGATATTAGAACAGTTAACTATAAATTACGTATTGGCCATACCATGGGTACCTCTACTGCTGTAGAGACAGCCTTAGCTATTCAAGAAGAATCTGGTAGGTTTCTTAGTTTAGGCGCTGGTATGGGTAATGTGTTTTCATCTGCAGTAGTGGAGATAGTCTAATGGTATTTGCACATGTTAGTTTAATACAAGAAGGGCAAGCTGCTTTATTCTATAGGCATACAAAGAAGATGAAAGGTTACATGATAGCTGGAACTCTTATAGGCCCCGATTTGATAGATAAAATGAACTTTGCTAAGATATGGAAGTACTTTGTATCCGAAGTAGTACAAGCAGATGATATCTATTGCTCTATTCTAGTAGGAGCTGAGAATTCTATGTTTACTAATTATCTAGATTACTATGATACAATAGATGGGCTTAAGATATATAAAGTTGATAATTATCTTAAACAGAAATACAGTGACTATGATAAACATGTGGAAAGAAAGGTCCCCATTAAAAGTGAGTGATAATATATGAGCGATCTTATAGATCAGGATGACTTAGATAAAACTGAAACTGACGTCTCTACTTTAGTTGATTGGGAAAATCCCCCTAGTCTTGCTGATCTTAAGCAAGACCTTGAGTCTGCTCAGGTAGCGCATGGAGTCCATACCCTTGAGATAGATGGGTGGTTAAGAGTCCTTAATGCTGAACAAACTATTAGTGTAAAGCGCGGGCGTTCTAAGCTAGTACCTAAGTTAGCTCGTAAACAAGCTGAATGGCGATACGCTGCTTTATCAGAACCTTTCTTATCTACAGATGATTTGTTTAATACAGCTCCTAAGACTTTTGAAGATAAGAAGTCCGCCCAACAAAATGGGATGGTATTAAATTATCAGTTTAACTGTCGAATGGATAAAGTAAGCTTTATAGATAACTATATACGTACGAATGTAGATGAAGGTACTGTAGTTGTTCGTGTTGGTTGGGAATTTGAAGAGGCCGTGCGTACAGTATACCAGCCTGTTATGGAACAACAGATGGTACCAGACCCTCAAACAGGACAACCAGCTATAGATCCACAATCTGGACAACCTATTCTAGAAGAAGTTAAAGTTGGTGAGAAGAAAGTAAAAAAGAAGATCACAGTTAAGAATCAACCTGTATTAACCGTATGTGATTATAACAATTTAGTTATAGACCCTACTTGTGAAGGTGATATTGATAAGGCTAACTTTGTTATTTATAGTTTTGAAACTTCTCTATCAGAGCTTAAGAAAGATGGTCGATACACTAATCTTGATAATATTAACTTCGAGAGTGCGTCTGTATTGTCTGAACCTGATCATAAGATCAATACAGATGATAGTAACTTTACGTTTAAAGATAAAGCTCGTAAGAAAGTTATTGCTCGAGAGTATTGGGGATTCTGGGACATTGATGGAACGGAAGAACTTAAGCCCTTTGTAGCTACTTGGATAGGAAGTACATTTATTAGGATGGAAGAGAATCCTTACCCAGACAAGAAATTGCCATTTGTATTAGTTCAGTATTTGCCTCGTCGTAAGAATTTATATGGAGAGCCAGATGCAGCTCTTATTGAAGATAACCAGAAGATCGTAGGCGCTGTTACCAGAGGCATCATTGATGTAATTGGTCGTAGTGCTAACGGTCAGCAAGGTATTCGTAAAGATGCTCTTGATGTAACGAATGCTCGTAAGTATGAACGCGGGGAAGATTATAAGTTTAATGCTAACGTAGATCCAAAGCAAGCATTTCATATGGAAGTATATCCTGAGATTCCACGTTCAGCTATTGAAGTACTGCAGATGCAGAATAATGATGCAGAAGCTCTTACAGGTGTTAAAGCATTTACTAATGGCATCTCTGGTCAAGCTTTAGGAGCTACGGCTACTGGGATTAGATCGGCATTAGATGCTACTTCTAAGCGTGAATTGGGTATCCTGCGTAGGTTTTCTAATGGATTAACTCAAATAGGACGTAAAATCATTTCTATGAATGCAGAGTTCTTAGAAGATGAAGAAATCATTCGTGTTACTAATGAAGAATTTATCTCTATTGATCGTAATGATCTAGGAGGACAATATGATATCAAGCTTAATATCTCAACAGCTGAGGCTGATGAACAAAAAGCTAGCGAGCTGGCATTTATGTTACAAACTATGGGTAATACAATGCCGCCGGAAATGAGTTATATGGTTTTGTCTGATATAGCTAAATTGCGTAAGATGCCTGATCTAGCTAAGCGTATTGAAGAGTATCAACCTCAACCTGATCCAATGGCTGAGGCAATGCATCAACTTGAAATGGAAATGATGAAAGCTAAAATCCGTAACGAGAATGCTAAAGGCGCTGAGAATGAAGTGGACATCGGACTCAAAACTGCTAAAACACAAACAGAACAAGCTAAAGCAAGAGGGCTTAATAGTGGGTCTGATATTAGTGATCTTGATTTTCTTGAGAAAGAATCAGGGGTTTCTAACGCTCGAGAGCAGGATGCAGCAGATCAGAAACATGAACAGAACATGGAAGGTAAAGAGCATGATAGGCTATCAAATCTTGACAATAAAGCATTTGATGCGTTAAATAAACAGTAAGGAGTTTATTAATGAGTAAATCTAACCATAAGGCAGGAATATGACAGATCTAGAAACAGTTGAGATAGAGATTGAAGAAGCTAATAAGTTAAGAGCTATACGAGATAACTGCGCTATGCTAATTAATAGCCAACCTTATAAAGATGTCATTGAGGAAGGTTACTTTAAAGTAGAAGCAGCTAGATTATGTATGGCTAAAAGTTCTAACTTAGATGAAGCACAAATGAGAAACATTGATGGTATGATGTTAGGAATCGGTGGATTAGCTAATTTTATTGATATGGTTATGCGACGGGGTTCGGCTATGGATAAGCAAATAGAAGAGTGTGAAGAAACCCGCGCAGAAATCCTAGCTCTAGAGGTGGTCTAATGACAGTTGAAGTAACAGAACAAGATACTGCTCTAGGGTTATCTGACGCTGAATTCCTAGAACAAGATCCTGCTAAATTCTTATCTGATGATTCTAGTACAGATACGGAAGACGTAGCCAACCCAGAAATTGATCCAGCGGACGAAACTGCTGATGATATAGACCCTGAAGCGGAAGCTGAAGGGAATAGTAAAGCACAGGAGCAAACTGACGCTACCTCTAACGAAGAAGAAGTAAGCCAACCTGATGGGGATACCCAGACGGAGCATGAACCTTCTGATGATAGTGATGCAACAGAATCTCTTGATACTAGTAAGAAAGACTCGACTGACACGAAAGGGGATACCCAGGATACAAAAGAGTTTGATTACGAAAGTGCGTATAAAAAGGTATCTGAACCTTTCAAAGCCAATGGCGTTGATATGCAGGTTAAGGACCCAAATGATATGATCAAGCTCATGCAAATGGGCGCTAATTATCAGAAGAAGATGGCTCAAATGAAGCCTAATCTAAAGATGATTAAGATGTTAGAAAACAATGGTCTTCTTGATGAAGCCAAGTTATCTAACCTTATTGATATATCTAAAAAGGATCCTAAGGCAGTCGCTAAGCTTATTAAAGAAAGTGGAATAGATCCTTTAGATATTGATACGGATTCTAATGTTGATTACAAGCCTACAGATTATTCTGTAACGGATAAGGAGTATAACCTAGATCGTGTACTTGATGAGATCAAAGACACTGAAACATTTAGTAAGACAATTGATGTTTTAACTAAACAGTGGGATGATCCCAGTAAAACTGCCATTTCAGATAACCCAGATATTATTGGTATTATTAATACCCATATGTCTAATGGCGTATTTGATAAGGTTAATACGTTAATGCAGCAAGAGAAAACCTTAGGTAACTTAAAGGGTGTATCTGATGTGGAAGCGTATAAGCAAGTGGCTGAATACATGTATGATCAGGGTTTACTACGGACTGAAACAGGTAGTAGTCCTCAGGGGACATCCAAAGTATCGAGCGAGACTGATAAATCACAAGCCAATGCCGAGCGTGATAAGAAGCGCAAAGCAGTGGCGCCGGTCAAGCAGACTACTACGAAGAAGGCTCCAGCTGAGAAGGATTTTTTAGGTCTCTCAGATGAAGAATTTATGAAGAGGCATGCTTAACCGGTAATATAAATTACCTTTTAGATTGGAAATAAAATCATGGCAAATCCAAACACTTACAATGGTCCTTTAAGTTCCGCAAGTGGAACTGCATCGGACATCGGTGCACAAGCACGTACCGATTATTATTTTAAGAAAGCTCTTATTGCTGTACGGGATAAACAGTATTTCATGCCTTTGGCTGATGTACGTGCAATGCCTAAGAATATGGGTAAACGTATTAAACAAGACGTTTATGTTCCTATGTTGGATGTACTCAACGTATCTGATCAGGGCTTAGATGCTGCTGGTACAGTTCTCACAAATGGTACATATTCTGGTTGGAATGCATCTGGTGTCCTTCAGGGCAGTGCTTATGCTAACCGAGCCGCTGCTGCTACTGGTGCCGGTGTTGGTGGAGAAGTCGGACTGAATGGTGGTAATCTTTACGGTTCTAGTAAAGATACAGGTACGATTACTTCTAAGATTCCAGCTTTGACTGAGAATGGTGGTCGAGTTAACCGAGTTGGTTTTACGCGTACTCAGATCCAAGCTGATCTGTCTAAACGTGGTTTCTTCACTGAGTATACTCAGGAATCTTTGGATTTCGATTCAGATGCTGAATTGCTGTCTCATATTACTGAGGAAGCTTTGGTTGGTGCTAATGAGATCACAGAAGCTGAGCTTCAATCTGATCTGATTACCAATGCAACTGCTAATGGTACTGCTTATTACATGGGCGGAACTACTAAGTTGACAGTTGATGAAAAAGTTACCTATACCGATCTAATGAATCTTTCTATTGCTTTGGATAATAACAAGACTCCTAAGCAAACTAAGATCATTTCCGGTTCACGTATGATTGATACGAAAACCATTAATGGTGGTCGTGTCATGTATGTTGGCTCTGAGCTGATTCCAATTCTTAAAGCCATGACGGACTTACATAGCTTGCCTGCTTTCAACTCTGTTGAAAAGTATGCTGATGCTGGTAATGTTATGAATGGTGAGATTGGATCTATTGACCAATTTCGTATTGTTGTAGTTCCAGAAATGCAATATGACGAAAATGGCGGTGCTGCTAGTGCTGATACTGCAGGTACTGGTGATAATGGCGCAGACATCTACCCAATGTTGGTTGTTGGTGATGGTGCCTTTACGACTATCGGTTTTCAAACTGATGGTAAGAGCGTTAAGTTTACGGTTAATCATAAAGGGCCTGGCAAAGAAACTGCAGACCTTACGGATCCATATGGTGAGGTAGGATTCTACTCCATCAAATGGTATTATGGTTTCTTGGCATTGCGCCCAGAACGGCTTGGTATTATCTGGACTGCTCTCGCAGCCGTATAAGCTAATACCTTCAATCCCTGGGAGCTTCTAGAGCTCTCGGGGATACCTTTTCATAAGAGAACACAAGGAGAATTAAATGGTAATGAATTTTGATAAGGGCGAATCTAAACAGATCATGGATACGCCCACTGAAACTCCCATCGCAAAACTAAGCGATACCCAAATTCGTCAGGAACTTCAAGACAATGGAGTTACCCTGCATCATAAAACAGGCTCAGGCAAGCTAGCGGATACTCTTGTAAAAGTACGAGCTGGTACTTATACAGCTCCAGAGCCTGCTGCACCTAAAGCACCTGCAACTCCAGTAGTTAAAAATACAGGTCCTACAGAAGCTGCAGTAGCCGCTATGCGTAAAGCTACAACGGAAACTAAAGAACAACGCGCTATGAAGCTTGTTCGTGTAATAGTTACTGCTAATGATCCACTCATGAGTCAACATCAAGGGTTGATTTTTACTGTAGGTAGCTCAGCAGTTAATAACGGTCGTATGATTAAGAAGTATGTACCCTTTAATAATCAAGAAGGGTGGCATGTTCCTAAGATTATTTATGATCAGATGGAAGCTGCTGAAATGCAAAAGTTTCGTCAGGTGACAATGCCAGATGGTAATAAGAGCATGCAGGCTTATATAGCTAAGAAGTTTAATGTACAGGTTTTAGATCCTCTCACTCAAGGTGAGATGGATGCCCTTGCAGCATCACAGCAAGCTAAAGGAGGAATGCAGGTATGACACTTACCGTTGCTAATCTAACCGCTAATATCGCTACTTCTTCTTCACCTAATTATGTAGTAACAGGTACTGGAATATTTGATGATATTATGGAGACTGTTACTGCGCATCTGAATGCACAGTTTGATCTAGGGCGCATTACCGGCTCAGCGTATGGAACTGTGTATTTAGGGGCTATTCAGTCCGTTATGACGGCAGCTGTTGGGTATACATTAGGTCAAGAAAAAGCTAATGCTGAAAGCTCATTGTTATTCCAGAAAGAAATCACTGAATTTGCTCAAACTGATAAGTCTACTAAAGCAGTACCTACTGCTACGAGTGTCATGGGAGCCCAGGCTGCCTTATCTATTGAGCAGGCTAAAGGCTTTAAATGGAATGCTGATCAGAAGTATCTTAAGACTATTCTAGATGCATGGGCTATTAATATTTCCACAGCTGGCGTCGCAGCCACAGGCGTAGACGCCATTAATGAAACAGGTACAGGTAATATAAACACTCAGATAACTAATGCTGAACCTCTACCCAATTAAGGTATAACTAATGGGGTTTATATCTAGTGTTGTAAGCGCTATTGTCAACATTGTAGTAGCGATTATTATATTCATTGTTGATGTTGTTGTTCAAATAGTTGAAGTGATCATACATTTAATTATGATCCTTCTTGGTTGGAAACCAGACAGCCAAACTGTTGAATATTTTGAAGTTAGAAATGTCATTCTATTTGACGATCCAGATCACAGTAATCCTTTATTAAATGCAGCGTTGACAAGCATTTTACAAGGCGGTGACCTTTCTAAAGATTTATCATATGCGCAAGTATATCGCAGCCTTAAAGGTAATTTACGTACCTTTATGGCCTTCATTGAAGATGGTAACTATTTCGAATCGTTTCCGGATATTGAATCTTATATTGTATATGTAGATTATGATGAGCTAACAGCAGCATTAAATACGCTTAATGGTGTTCCATGCACTCCTGAAATATCTTCAGTTTACGCACTAGATGTTACTTCATGGGTTTCCTATTGGCTTCAAGAAAATAAAGAATATGATGTAGGAGCTAATTTATTAGGGACTCAGTTTGTTTCAGTGTCTACTTCTCCTATTACACCCGGAACTACCACATCTGTGGGTACTCCGGGTGTACATCTAAATATTACAATTACTGATGAAATTGCAAGTGAAGATTCAGTTGTAGTTAATTCTGCTGCACCGGTTGTTACTACTCCTATTACCCCCGCTACAACTACATTTTTATTAGTTACAGGTATTCATTTTAGGGTATCTATAGCCAATGAAGTAGCCACTTCTGATTCAGTATTAGTAGATGAGCGCTGGCAAGTAGATTTTCCATCAGTTGTTTATAATGTGTCGCCGGGTACTTATTCAGTTCCTGTATATAACGCATCTGGTGTAACGAGAACACTGTCTTATACGATACCTGCAAAGCCAAATAACCTTCATTATATTTCTAAATACTACCGAGATAGTGCGCCGAGTCGTCAGTACATATTCATATATAAAATAGGGACAGGAGTCTATACGGATCTAGATACAGTAGAAACCCCTCTTAATCTAGACGGAAGTGCTGTAAAAGCGTTACCTGACATTCCTTTAAGAATTAGTAATTCTGATTACACTACATTTGGGGCAACTAAAGCTGATAAAATTGTAGCTCTATGTGACCTAGTTGATTTAGATCCGGCATTGATTTTAGATAAAGTAATGACTGCTCCTGGAGCATTAGCCGGTGATATAGATAATGTTTATATTAAGTTTGGCGTACGAATGTGGGATACCAGTTCTGTAGGTATGCAGTACTTATACACGGCATTTGAGAATCTATATGCAGCTCAAGCAGTTTCTCAAGGAATATATAATAACACTGCTGCTGGTAACGATAAGCCGGTAAATAACATCATTACTACTACCGCAGATAGTAAGTATGCTTTTCAATGGTCATATATCACATATGCCTTTACTCCATTAGCTACTATTATTGGAAATAGTGGTAGTACCGAGAATGGAGTGTATTATTCGGATCTATCTAAATTTAATAGCTCTAATTTATTAGTTTATGATTATTACACTTCGTCAGGTAAAGGTACTTATAACGTTGGATATAAAGCCGATACGCTAGCTGAAGTAGCTGCGTTCTTAGCAGGTAATGGGGTAGTAAACCCAGGTACTACTACTACAGAAGGAGCTAATTGGTTACAAGTAACTACTAGGCTATCCTATAATAATCCCAGCCCAGTTTTACAAGATTCAGATGGAACCACAAGTGCTTTGAAATTCCTAACTGGAGACATGGTATTTGAGAACAATGGTTCTGGAGGGCTGAAAGCTGTTAAAGAGGCAGCAGAACAAACCACAGTAGGGCAGTCGATTACGTACTATAGGTGTACTGAATCAGGTTTAGATGCATATACAGTAACTGCTCCAAGTGGAGCTCTTAAAGTTGTTGATGGAGATAGTGGAGTCTTTAAAACTGTTAGATTTAATCTAGCTAATAAAGATGACCTAATGGCTCCATTCGTTCATACCTTCTTTAAAGATCGGTCTAATAAAGATATTACTCAGCTATTCTTAGCAGGCGCGCATGTATCTATTTATATAGCCCATTATGAAGTGATCCAGCCTGCTAGTATGAGTTTTCTAACAGCGCTGTTAATTCTGATCATTATCATTGTAGTAATCGTATTAATAATAATGTTTCCTCCTTTAGCTGCAGGAGGTGGTCCAATAGGGGCGTTAATAACAGCAGCAGTAACTGGTACAGTTACATCAGCGCTAGTATGGGGGGCATTTGTAGCAATCGTAAAAGGTCTTCTAATTCAAATGCTAATTCAGGTTATCTTGACTGAAGTAGCTAAGGTTAGTCCAGAATTAGCTATGGTTCTTGGAATAGTTGCTGCAGTTGGGATGGCTATGTATGGCCCAGGAGCATCCGATGGTGCATTAACTGGCTGGGATTATGCTCAAATAGCTGCATCAGCTATAAGTAATATCAATACAGTCCAAACTCAAGTGATTAAAGATACAGAAGCCGAGCTTAAAGCAGATGTAGAAGTATTCGATAAAGAAACAAAGGGTGTATTAGAGACTCTTAACGCCATGTATCTTAATGAAATATATGAAGGGGGTAACCGGACTTACGATGGGTTAACTTCTGTTAAAAGAGCTAGTTTAAATCCAATGTATCCTGAACATATGTTTGTTGTATTTGAAGGAACAACAACGATGCAATATACAATGTATGAACCTGAAGGCATTATTAATATGCAGGTATCAGGAGAGTCCTCCTATATCTAGCATAGACAATTATACTAAGTAGGGGTAAACTCTATGCAGAACAGCAACTATTTAAGGAGTATGTATTATGGCAATATTAGATAATAGATATGGCGGAACGCCTATAGATCCCCGAATGGGAGGTGGAGGTATTGGTAATAGGTCGTTTATGCAAGGTCTTGTACCTAATACTGATGAACTTCAGTGGGGTAATGGTGATATAGTTAATCAATACGATTTATCTCAAGGCGGTCAGCAATTTGGTGCTCCTACCCAGGGAATGAGTACAATGGGTAAACTAGGCGTACTTAGTCAGGGTATTCAAGGTATTGGTGGATTAATGTCTGGGTTTGCACAGCTTAAGAATCTAGGTATAGCGAGAGATCAGCTCGGGGAAAATAAAAGACAATTTGGATTGAACTTTGCTGAGGCTCAAAGAGCAGCTGCTGGACGTAGACAATTAGCTAATAATGATATTACAGCTAGAAATAACTTTGTATCTAAAGGCAAGAGAACAGGTGGATACACGCTAGATAAATTAATTGTATAAATCAGGAGAATAGTAATGGCTAGAGCCCGTACACCTATTACATGGCAGAATATTGTTGCTCCAAGCAATGCAGCGGCTAATGCTTTATTAGTTAATGCTACTGATGGCATTAAACAAGGGTTTCAAGATGCTGGGGATAGTGTTCAAGCATACGCTGATAATCGAAGTCAAACTGAGACGGATGCGTTTATTGCTACATTGAATGCTGCAGATAATGATCAGCAACGTAATGAAATGCTACAGCTTGCTGATAGAGATTTCTTAAATGTAGGTAGGGCTAGTGAAGCTATTACTGCTGCTCAGAATCAGGATTTTAATGTAGATGCTAATACTCGTGCAAACGAGTTATTTGATATAAAACAAGATGCTGAAGCACGTTTAGCAAATACATTTGAATATGGCATTGGGCAAAGAGAGGTGAATGAACAGAGGGCTACTGCTGAAGAAACTAGAAAAGTACAAAAAGCTTTAAGTGATAGTAATGCCGCTGGTCAAAATCTATTAGAGTCTGCCTCAAAGATTAAAGCTGCTACCGCAGCTCAAACGCTGGCGGAAACTTCAAATGATTTAAAAAAGATAGAACTTGATAATAAACAAACTATTGAAACTAATAAACAGTTAGCATTAGTTGATGTTGCGCGGTATCAAAGTGCTCTGCCAGAAAATCAGGGCGCAATTATGGAAGATATTCTTAATACAGCGAGGGCCCAAGGGAGGACTAGTTCTGTAGTGCAGGAGCAGTATGACAAGTCTTTGAATCAGACTCCAGTTGTAATAGATAACACAGTGCTAGCACAAGTTAATGGGAAAACAGATTTCTCAATAAAAGGGCGTGCCCAATTAGTAAATACTTTAACAACTATGCTAACAGAGCAATTTCCTTTAGCTTCTGAAGCGGGTATATCAGCTAGAGTTACTAAAGCTATTTCGGATGAAGGGCTAGATAGAAGTTTTAAACGAGGATCAGAGACTACATTAACTAAGTTAACTAGGGAAACATTAGAAAACACCAAACGGAAAGAAATAGTAGATAGCGAGAATGAAATAGCACTAAATACCAGTATAACTAACTTAGCATTACTAGGTGGTGATCGTACTGCTGCTACAGATATAGAATTTAAGAATTATTTAAGAAGACCTGGTGTCACCTTAAAAAGTGCAAAAGCCCTGTTTCAACCAATATGGAATCGGAATCTTACAGATGCTGATATGGATAGCACCACCTATAGTAAGACAGCAGTTCCGTTTACTACCTTACGTTTAAATCCATTAACTATTAATGCAGGCAACTCTCCATCCTTTTCAGAGTTTAAACGGTATGAATCTTCTTTGACTAGAGCTATTTCTAAAGGCAATCCTCATGCCTCTTCTGAAACTGTAAACTCTAAAGTACAGGAAATCATTAGTAGTACTAATAATTACAGTACAGCACGAGATGCATCATTTTTAAGAAAAGAAGCCGTTAATGCTGTTAGCAAACATCGTTCTAAGGTAGGAGTGAAACTTGAGACAGAAATAAGCGATTTTGCTACTTCCGTTGCAAGTCAAGGTCCGTATGCAGCAATCGTTCAGAAGTTACAAAAAGATAACCCAAATGCATTTGGAACTGATCAGATTTCTAATCAGGACCTTACTGACGATGTTACTGCTACATTAGATAGAGTAAATAAACTATACGGCGGGAGAGTAGGTAGTGACGAAACAAAACTAGCTGAATTAGCTAGAGCAGTATTTAAAACATTTAATGGAAGTAGTGTTGACTTTCCTTGGTATAGAACCAAAGCAGATATTAAAACTCCTCAAACAGGTAAAGCGTATACAATGTATACTGCGATTCTTGGAGCTAAAGATGGTAGTTTAAGTCGGCTAGACAATGATCAGTTAATGGCGGCTATAGCTCCTAGTTTACCTTTTTCATTATTGACGAAAGAAGAGAAAGAAGTACGAAAGAAGGACAAAAAGCAATCTATGAATCCAAAGGAAGTTAGTGATAATATACAAGCAACACCGTCGCCATCAGGTAATACGCCCCCTCAAACTCTTATAGAGGCGGCTAACAGGAGAGGTATTCCTGTGAATGAAAGTACAAATTGGTCAAACTTATTCAATATATTAGATAGCGATCCTGTATTGAACACCTCTCCGAGGAACTAATACTAGTGAATTTAACTGAAAAACTATTAGCTGTAAGAGCAGAAGTTGACTCCGCTAAATTAGTAAAAGCTGCACAGATTGCTGAAACTAAAGCCGCTTTTCGCCAAGCAAATAGTATTCGTAGTAGCGCATTTAGGAACAGCATAGCTAATGATAGTATTAAGTTTAATGCATTAGGTAACGATGCGGTTGGTGCAAGTGCTTTTTCTAATTTAGGAGAAGAGGCATTAAGTGCTGAGTCTTTTAGTAAAAGCAATCCCAGTGTTTTATTAGGTACATCTCCTGTAGTAGGTACTAATGCGGAGGGAGCTACGATACATGAAAATGGTACTTTTTCAGTAACCGATAGATTTGGGAAAAATCATGTTGGTTTAGATGAAGTAACTGCTAATCGCTTCAAAGCGTATACTGATACGGATGCAGCTGCAGACGCTGCAGGAGCTTCTGATAATGAAGTAATTAATAAAGTAGGACAGCTATTCCATGGAGGACTAGATGTCCTTGAAATGGGCGCTCAAGCCTTTACAGGAAAAACTACTCTAAATGAGAAAGTAATTAGTTTTAATGAGGATAACCAAGAAGGAAAGCTAACTAGCTTTAGTCAACCTGCTGCAGAAGGTAGTGATATCTCCCCTACAGATATCGAGAATTATCGCCGTATTATTAAAGCAGATAAAGACCTAACCCCTACAGATATAGAATTCCAGAAAACTGATAAATACAAGACTATCACTAGATTAGATAGTGAAGCTGCAGAAAATGTAAAGGATTCTGAAGTAATTAGTGGTGCAATTAACTGGGTTAAAAAGATTACTCCAGTAAATAGAAAAGAGCAAGCTGCTTCTGATGCAGCTATGAAAACAGTAGCTAAAAATAGTGGAGATCTTGAATCTATGATATATGCGGTAACCAATGATTTGGGTACGCATGTAGCTAGAGGCTTTGATAGTACATTATTTATGGTTGCTTTAACGTATGGAGGCCCGGTCACTCAACTAGGAACGTTGCTGACTTTAGCTAAAGGTAAATCTCAACAAGCTATTAAAGAATACACTCTTCGAGAGAAGAAGGATCCCTCGGCTGAGGTAGTTAATAGAATTAAAATAGCTTCTACAGTGGGTATGATTGTTGAAAAAGGAAGTGCTGGCGTTCTTGCTGACATGCTTCCTGGTCGAGCTACTTGGATGAAAAAAGTAGCCACAGCTGTCGCAGCTAATACACCAGCTAAAATACTTAATTTAGCTGCAGTTAAACCTATAAGTGCTTTTCTTTCAGAGGCAGTATCTGGCGGTCTTACAGAGATTACTGATCAATATGGGCAGAGTGGAGCAGTACCAGATATTAGTAGTGTGAAACGTAGTGCATTCAATGAAGCGATTGGTATGCCAGGTGGTTTAACAGGTCTATACGCCACAAACGTTGCAGCTAAAATAGCTAAAAATATTGTATCACCTACTGCACCAACAGAAGCTGAGGAGAATAGAGCTGATGCTGAAGACTTCTTAGAAGAAGTAAGGCTGAAGATAGAGTCTAATGACCCAATTACCGTAGGAGATACTCCTGCTGGCAACGCAGGCCTTAGCAGGTTAGATGAATTAAACGCTGAAATCAAAGCCGCTGAAGATTCTAATGAAGAAGCAGGTAATCCAAAGACCTTACAGAATATAGCAGAGCGGGATCTAATCTCTGCAGAGTTAGCCACAGAATTAACTCCGGAAGAATCTACTGCTCATAAAGATATGTTACGCAGAGCACACGCTGATGTTGTAGCTCAATTAGATAAGTTAGATAATCCCCCTACTCCTCAGGAAAGTAAAGCTAATCAGGAAATTTCAGATAAAGAATTAAAAGATACTTTAGCTGGTATGGACCCTGCTGATCGGGAAGATCAAAGAACTACTTTACGTAAATTAATTGACCGCGTATTAACAGGACCTCAGACGGATATATTAGATAAAGCATTGCGCGTATTCAGAAAGGCTGAAGGTGAAAAAACTCAAGAGAAGCCTAAAGTAGATAATATGCGTAGTTTTATGGAACAGAATCCTGAAGAACTAGAAAAGCTTAAAGAGGTGTCTCCAGAAGATACAGATCTTATTGAAGCACAAATTAAAGTAAAAGAAACTGAAGAACTGCTAAGTCAAGAGGAATCAAATCAGGTCAAAGAGTTAGGGGAAGTGCACACTGATGTCACTGTGGGTACTATGTCTAGTAGGTGGACAGGACTCAAGACGTATGCTGATGCAATCTTAAAAGTAATTACAGAAGAAAGTGAAGCTAGTATAGCTGACCCGCAAGTTAAAGTTCTTGAAGACGCTATGGAAGTGCATGCTGCTAACCTTGAAAAGAAACTTATTCAATTTAAATCTGCACTGAATATGCCTTCTAAAAAAGGACAAGTTATCGTTGTAAAAGGTAGCGCGGTTACTGGTAGTGTTGGACGCGTAATGAGGTATTCTGAACCAACCTATATGGATGAGGCTGCCTATATAAAATTACGTAGTAATGGCGATTTTATTAACGCTATTGACCCATCAAATTCTGCTGCACTAATCGCTACATTGTCAAGAGAAGTAGATTATAGTAAAGAGTTATTGACTGTCGTTCTAGGATATAAAGATAGTCAATTTGCTGAGAACTCTTCTAAAATTACATTAGAAAATGCTGCAATTACAGAGTCTCTAGATGAGTTTAGTTCTAGTAATATTAAATTAAAAACAGATCCACTTACTAGTGAAGGTATATCTGAAGCTACATTAGAAACTAATGCTCCTGTCCCTGTTCCGGCTTCGACTACGTCTGCGCCTGCACAGGAGACAAGTATATCTACTGAGGAAATTGTTTCAGATACAGATGCAAATACTGATGATGTAGTTGAATTGGCACTTCTTAAAGCAAGAAAACTTGATCTTCTGGATGACATTGATACTGCACCAGAGAAAACTGTAGAATCTACTCCTGTTCCTAAAAAAGTAGATACCGCTGAGCAGACCAAATTAACCAAGGATGTAGATAACAAGAAGGGGTTGCTAACTAAAGCAAAAGCGGAACTAAAAAGAATTAAAACTAAGATAGCTGAACTTAGTCAATCTTCTAAGTATACTCCTAAACTTGAGTTTGATGATTCCGAAGAAAATGCTCTTTTTAATTCCGGAGCGGATTCATTAACTACACGTGATGGGGATGCCCCTTTCGAGAATGATTTACAACGGTTAATAGATGATCCTGCGTTTGCTAACACGGTTCTACAAGAGTTACTTTTGACTGTAGAACAGGATGTAGCAAGGCAAGCAATAGAAGCACAAGAATCGGAAGAAGCACAGCAACGGGGTGAAGAAGATTTTGGGATAACAGAAGATTTTGCAGAAGAGGGAGGCACAGATGAGAAGGCTGCAATAGCGGTTTTAGAGAAGCTACTTGCTTCTAGATCAGTACAACCTAGTCCTAATACTGACATACAGAAAACTCTCTCAGCTGCAGTAGCGTCAGCGAATGCAGCGTCTAAAGCGCTTAACGTAGCTCAACAAGCATTGACAGCCTTTAATACTAATAAGGAGCCTAATGTTCAATCTAACGCAAGTGCAGAAGGATCGTCTCCAGCCACAGATTCAGCACCTAAAGAGCAGACTACGAACGTTAGATCAGGGACTCAAACTACTCCGAGTACTACTGGGGTTTCTACAGAAGGAGGGACTACTGGACGAGACTCCACCAGCCAAACCCAAACCTCAACTACCCAAGTTCCTACGAACCCAATTGAACCCACCCAATCGGATGGCATCACCCAGCTTTCTGAAGAAATAGATGCAGGTGAAGGTTTTGAAGAACCTGGTAGTGAAACATCTGCTGAACAGAAAGCTCGGCTTGAGGGGGATTTGGCAGCTTCTAGTTCTGTACGTACTCCAGTAGGTGACAGAGTAAAATCCAATATCAACTCTACAGGTATTATTAGTTTTATCGATCAAGCATTAGTTAAATTCCCTACTGTGATTACGGAAGCTGCTTTTGAGATATGGGCTACTGCTAAAGCTATTGCAGATGGAAAGACTTTAGAGCAAGTTAAGAATAGCAATAGAGAATTTCAATTAAATGTAATTGGTAAGTCCTTTTCTGATCTAGTTGAGATAAAAGCAGCTCAGGGTATTCAGGCATTACCAGATGCAGCATTTTTGCCCGGTAACTTAGTTCAAGCTTTAATTGATCTAGGTACCAAAAAAGAATCAGCTGTAATTTTAGCTGCATACTTTGAAACTTATAATAAGAGATATCAAAAGATATCTATTGATGGCAATGACACTAAGAAAGGTAACTTTGCTGTAGGAGAGACTTTATCGATTTTGCATCGAGATGGTGTTTTACCTGCTCAAGTCATATTTGGAATGATGATTGGTACTTTGAATTGGGTTCATCAGACTCCAGATAATGTAGTATTTCCTAGCAAGATGTCTCGAGAGATGTTCATGTACGGTGGCAATGGTACCTTATCCCCAGATGAAGAAATACAACTTATGGGAAACAACCTCTTAGGAGCTAAGAGAGTGGCCCCACTTGGCCATAGTTACCAAGACGTTGTTCAACGAATAGGCATTGATATAGCAAATATATTGAAAATGTCTGCTAAAAAGATTCCACTTGAAGCTAGTATTAATGAATTAGTAGAGGGAAAAAAGGCCGTAAATACAGAAGCTTATTTTGATAATTTGAAATTAGCATTTGGACTGGGAGCTTTACAGATAGGTACTGGTGACATATCAGCATCTGAGCAAGCAGGGCAAACTAATGCAATTCCTAACGATCCTACGGCATTCTTTCAAATACAAGCACCTCACATTTGGAAGTTTGTTGATAAAGATAGCGATACTCGTACGTTTACTCATGGACGTAAGTATAAACATATCAAGATGAGTGACTATAGTAAGATTAGTTTAGAAGGCAATGCTGCCATTGCTGACTTAACTACAGTTATTGGCGCTGATTTAGATACAGATTCTAAGTACCCATTACAAGAGAAGAGCCCTACTGTTGTTAAGTTTATTAATAACTCATTCGGTAATGTTCCTGAAAAAGTAAGAACAGTTCTGAAGTCATTGCAAGCGGTTATATGGACTGCTGCTGAGACATTGGATACTGTTAGTGCGCTATATACAGATCATCAAGATACTCTTAATGGCATTATGGAAGTTATCCCTACAACTGTAGAAGATCATGAAGTAGAGCATGCAAGATTGACCGCTTCTAATAGTGATAAGACTAATGCACTTAAAAATATTATGGAGGCTTTAGCGGATAAGAAGCTTACTAGGTTCTTCTTTAGATATAAGTTGCAAGTTCAGCATCGAATTATGATGCAGGGGAAAATTAATCCACAGAATAGTAAAGTAAGTAGATTCCTATTACGTAGTTTTGCTAGTAAGAAATACACAGCTGATAACATATTCTTATTTCAATTATCTGTAGCTGCCAATATGGGGTTCTCTATAGATAAAAATAGGTCTGAAGCAGCAGTTACGGAATTTAATAGGATTATTGCTGATCCAAATGTGATAGCCGCAGTGAATGCCATAATTAATATAAAGGAAGAAGGCCGCGTTGCAGAGCTAGCTACACTACTTCCGCTTATCAAGGCAACGTTTGGCGGTAACATGTCTATGTTAAATGCATTAACAGCATTGTCAAAATACATGCCTGTCAAGGACAATGCCAATATGTCATTTACTTCAGATGCAATTCTTGAGATTGACGGTATCTCTAATGGCGCTGCCATTAATGTTCTTCAGTTTCCTATATTTAATAATATTAAAAAAGTCCTTGGACAAGGGGGCACCTATTATGGCGAAGACACCAAACATGATCCTACGAAGCCTGGAGTATATGAAGATCTTGTAACTTTAATTAAGAAATTCTCTTCAGCTAAATATAATAGTGCTTACGCCGCAGACTCATCAGTAGTTCATGACCCGGATAGTATTAATATTGAGGGTCCTTTAACTAAGTCTGAAAAGATATACGAGAAAAAGAATAATGCTTTGATGGAGCTATTTACAGATTTGAAAGATGGGAACTTACGTGATCTTGTTAAGTACCCGTTCTTGATCTTTCTATACGGAGGGCAACCTAAAAGCATTTCTGAAGGAGTAGCTAAAGAGATCATTGCTGACCTGTACTCGCAGTTAAGTGCAATGCAACATACCTATAATAGCGCTGAAGGATCTGCAGGGAAGCTTAAGTATAAAAAGGAAGTGCTAGTGCCTTTCTTAGATAACTTAGATCTTCTTGGTGGGTTTAGTTCACAGACAGGGACACGAGCACAGCTGCTAACACTATTTACTAAAGCAAAACTAGCTAATAAGCCTGGTGGGCAATCTCAGACTTTTCATTTTAATGATGCTGTCTTAAAGCAGAGTATAGCTGGAGTAGTTAAACCTAGGTTTGATTTTGGTTTGAACGGCATGCTAGGTGGTACTAATGCTGCTAGACAAAGTGTCATCAAAGGTGTTGAAGTATTGCATGCTATTTTTGAAGTGAATTTTAAGAGGGCATACAATGCCAAATTAGCTACTTACAATGGAGTTAGGACAGGACTAACTAAACGAGAAATCGATGATTTAGTTAATGATCCCGCAAGTGGATTACGAGATTTGCTTCCACAGTCTAGTGGCCCACTATCAGATAGTTTAACCTTTACTGATCTCTCTAAACGTAAGAATCGAAAGGATGGAAATAACGCATTAGAAACATCCCAGTTTACTTATAAAAAGAGTAACGGTAAACAGGGCACTGCTGAAAGTACAGGTACTCAGAATGAGTTTACACTACCTGGTGTTAGTGCATTGATTCGTCAGATCATTAATATGGATTCGGCAGCACTTACTATGACTCTTCAGAATGACCCATTAATGCTCATGTTACATGATGCCTTTATGGCCAGTCCGGAACAATTAGTTGAGGCGTCTCGATTTTATGGAATAGAGCATCTAAGACTCAATAAACAACATAGCGTTATTGGAAGTACTTTAGCTCGACTGGATAAGGTGATTGGGGATAGTAGTCCAGAAATATTAGAAGAAGCTAATAGCTGGTTAAAGGAAAATGGTTTTAGTAATAAACGGATTACGAAGGAAGCGTTGAAAGAAAGTATTACGAATGTTGTAGATGACTTAAGAGAAGTTAATATAGAAGTACAAAAAGCTAGAGATGAAATATATACTGTTGGCTCTACTGAAGGACTCAAGTTACAGAGTCAACAGCTATTTATCCCACCACAGCCTGAGCAAAGTTCTACTACTTTCGTAGAAGAACAAAAACATCTGGTAGAGGAATCCGTTAAAGTTGCTTTAGATGAAAGCGATACTAACGTAGTTGACACAGATCCTAATATTGATACAGAACTTAAGAAAAAGATTAAAGACTCGTTTGGATCGTTATCTGATATACCTAGAGAAAACCCGGAACCAGTAACAGGATTGATTGGGGACATTACACCAAGTACAGTAAACCTTCTATTTGATAAGCTGAGAGCTGTGTCTAGTAATTACTATGCAGATACTCAATCAGAAACGGCCCATTCTAATATATTAGCTCAAGTACTAAAAGAATTATCTAAAGGATTGAAAGCAGCTGGTGATATACATTTAAGTACTGAGCAAATTGATAGTATTACACATGGTAATTACGAAGCTTTACGACAGGATATGCGAATATCTGTAAGCAGATTTGCACCTGTTTCTGCTAATGGCATGTCTCCGCAAGAAGTATATGTGCACGAGATGGTGCATGCTATGGTATCTAAAGCGTTAGCTCAGACACCATTGCTGCGTAAAAAAGTTGAGAGATTATTTCAACAGGTTAAAGCAGACATAGCTAGTAATGGCGGGTACAGAATCTTTTTAGGGGATATTGCTAATCCATCGGCGGCGGATATTGCAGCAGCAAAGGCTCAATATCTTTATATCTTCAATAATAACGATAACGAAGAACATCGCCTTGATGAGTTCTTAGCTTTTGCGGTGACGAATAGAGCATTAACTAGTTATCTTTCAAATATTACAACTAGGCGCCGTGTACGAAATCCCGGTCTTATGGGAGAATTAATGAAAGTTCTGGACCTAATCGTTCAAGCTTTTGAAAGAATCTTAAACAAATCCGTACATCGAAGTGGGAAGACTGATTCATTTCACGAGATGCTAACAGTAGTAGAGCATCTCGTTGCAATTCAAAGTAAACATGAGAGCGGCTTACAAAAATTCAATAATAAAACTTATAAGTTCTTAGATGATTCTGATCAAAAATTAAGACAATTTATTGCTAAGCAAGGAAAAGAGTTAAAGTTTTCACCTACAGATAGCCGAGTTAGAAAGATTGCTAGAAGTCTAGTAGGTATGCCGGGTTTTATATTAAGTGAGAATGCTCAGGTATTGCAAGAGCAGCAAAAAGTTCATCAATTACTGAATCAAACTTTACGAGGTATTGCTAGTGAAATTGGCAATGGGGTACTTTCTCCAGCTCTAATTGAACAATTACTTCATTCTAAAGTTAATATATCTAAAGCGAGACAAGAGCAAGAAAGGTCTACTATTAAGTGGTTCGATGGAATTTGGAAATCACTTAACGCTAAGCAAGTTCATGCAATGCCTGTAGAAACTAGAGTTGCCTTAACTAATATATTATTGCGTACTGATGTGTCTAGTCTCCGTGCTCCTAGTGTTGGGTTATCTACTAAAGCGATCACGGAATTATTTGGAAATTCTAGGTCGATTACAGTAGAAAAACTAAAACTTCGAAAACTATTAGGTAACTTGGCTCCGAATCATCCTGCGTTAATGCATGCGGAGGAATTAGGTGAGTTCATAGTTACAAGAAATGTGAACTTACGTAATGGGCACATGAATAGTTATACGCTAGCACACGAGCATCTGCAGGCAACTACTGAAACTCAGCGGGAACTACAGATTGAATTATTAGATGCCTATGCCACGTTGACTGCTTTGCAATATACAGATAGTAGAGAAAGGGAAATTGTTAGTGAGTTATCTATAAATGAATTTGCTCAAAACCCTGATGAAAATGGAATCATTGATATGCTAGATAGTCATTTAGCATTTAAGGATAAATCACTTGTAAACTTATTTAGTGAGAATCGTAGTCAATTATTTAAGGGCTGGATTATTGAAAGATTAGATGATCTGACCAGTATGAAAACAGGTACAGTTGCTGATAAAAAGAATATGAAGAAAGCAGGGTTTAGTGAGTCAGTGCCATTAGGTAAGATTATAGGAGTAAATCAAACTCATGATACTTTGTATATTACTCGAAATATGCATGAGGTGGCTGATGCTTCGGGGATTATGTCCACGACTAATCATCAAAATATGGGAACTACTTTACGAGAGATATTTAGTAAAGATCCCAAATTTCAAGATCCTGAAGGACATCCGATTTTTACAGATATAAATAAAGCTATAAAAACCTTTATTAAAGAAGAATCTTTAAGAGCTAAGTCAGTACGTAGAAACCGTGACTTTAACTTACGACCAGTTAGAGACGGGCAACGTCGTATTACAGACTACCGAGTAATGATCAGTACTGCTACTAAAGAGAAGTTGTTGAAACCTGATATGGAAATTCAGAATGTATTTGCTCATATGCAGTCTTCGTATATTGATCGAGTTAATACAATTACTAGTGATATAGAGACTGTAAAGATATTAGTACGTGAGCAGTCTGATTTATTATTAGCGCAACCTGAGCTATTTATAGATTTCCTAAATCCAAAGTCTCCATACATTGATCGCTATCGTAAACTTCCTCGGCAAGTTAGAGAGTATATGGATAAGTTTGCAGTAGATGGAAAGTTTATGGTTAGACTAGATATAATTGAAAAGGTATTTGGATATAAAGTAAAAGATGCATCACAACTGCCGTTTTTACAATCAGAAAATATGATTGAATATAAACGATTTGCTGGATTTATACATTACTTGATTAGAGAAATTGTAGGGTATGGTAAAGATAGGATTGTTATTGCTATGCCTCAAGTAATTATCAATAACATACATTCAAATATAGCTCAGTTAACGATGAAGAAAATTCCTTTATCGTATACAGCCTATAAGATTTTAGAAGGGTATACAGAATACAAACGTTACCGTGATGACACAGAAGAGCGTGATAAACTTAAGCATCGAAAATCTATTAAGAAATTATCTGATACTAGTCCGGAAGCAATTCAAATTAGAGCCTTAGAAATACGCATTAAGAATAACAAAATTCATCGTATGAGTCTTGCCGGAGTAAACTCATTAATTGTAGAAGATATTAATGATGCGCAAATTGATGGGTATGTTAATCGACTACGAAGAGGGCTTAAAGCAGAAAAGTATGCTAAGCATCTAAATAAAGTTCCTACTGTCTTTAGTGATGTGGCAGCTGTAATGTTTATGAGTAAATCAAGCGCTCCTTACCAACTGTCTCGGAAAGTTGTTCAGATGACAGACTTCTTAGGTAGGTATGTAATGATTGAACATGCTACGCAAGTACGCAATATTCCTTTCCCAGTAGCAATGCACGATTCTCTTAATGCTCTTGTGCTCTTTGATGAAACATTGGCACCAGCACTAGAAGCTTTAGATGCAATAGGAGCCACGTCGTTCTTATCCTATTTCCTACGTAATCAAAGAGCGTCTAGGCAGCTAGTGCATTCTAGTCCTACAGGTGTAGGTATATCAGCAGCCATACAGTACGCAACCGGGATACCTACACTAGGTAATTTAAATAGTGCCTGGGTTACTGGAGATATTAAACCTAATGTAATGCAATTAGATGACTTATGGGATGAAGCAAATAATGTTACAGGTGCAGACTTAATTGCTAAGTATTTTAAAGATGTATTTGGTTAAGTTTTATTAGTATTTTTAAAGTAAGCAAATATCGCTAAACCTAGTGTAAGTATTAATAATATAGGGAACAGCGCTAACCCGCCTACTAAACAAGCTACGATGAAAGCAAGAACGATAGCGGTATACAATAAGCTTTTAGTAGTGACCCACGCAGCTTTTCCTCGTTCAGATAACTTTGACATATAATAAATCTCCGCAAATTACGAGAATAATGAGTTAAGTATTTTTAAGTCGTCAGCTTTTGGTATCGTAGCCTCTTCTGTGGTATTCTCTGGTTGGCCAGCAGACTCTGACTCGACACAGGGTTCTACTGGTGCTTTACCAAACAGAGTAGAAGTGGGCGCAGCCAGCTCCTCTCCCCGAGGTTCTATATTTTCCTTAATGCCCTGACTAGGCGCTTCAGATATTTTAGCTTCCTCAGCTAATTCTTTAGAGGCTGCGGCCATTCCTGCTTGAGCTAACTTATCAAACTTAGCTTTCTTTAAGGTATCCTCTTTAGCTTGAGTTTCTGCCGACTCGGCAATTTCTGTATTAGCTCTGACGTGTCCTTTCTCTTCTGGAGTAAGTGTACGTCCTAGATCACGTTCTACTTTATGCATAGCAATCTCAGCTGTAGTACGTCTACGTCCTGGCTTCTGAGAAAATTCCCAGTTAACACGAGGTCCTCTAGGTCTTGATTTAGGCCGGGATCTAGTAGTAATTGGTGTAGGGGTTTCTTCGTTAAGAGTTACGGTAACCGTATCTGCTACTGTAGAAGGATTACTTGATACATTATTAATAACTAAATTATCTTTGATGTAGCTACGGATTTCCTCACGGACAATAGCTTCTATATCGATATCTATTTCAATTTTCATAATTATTCCTAATGGTTAAGTCCATAATGGGCTATCATTAAAGCATCAGATCTTCCATCTAGTAATCCTCCTTGCGGTCCATGGATCACAACAGAGGGGTAGATAGTCTGAGCTATATTAGCTACTTCTTGTTTAATAGCTTTACCTTTAACAGTAACGCCTACATATTTTTGCCATATTTTAGGAGTGACTTGCTGGATAGAGCCATCGGAAGTTCCCACTTTGGCTATTGCAAATGCTATGCCAAAATTCCTACCAAATCCAAAATTAGATTTAGCTGACATTCCAAATAAAGAATGAACATTCTCTAACCATGCAGTATCTACTTGTTGATTATGTAGCCACTTAGTAGCTTCATATATACTATTTTTCTTTAAATCCAAGAGAGCAGTGTATGTTGGATCTTTTGAATCCAACACACACATAGCTCCACTGGTCCCTGGATCAATTCCGCATACTCGCACTACCCACCAAATAGTGAGCCTGCAGATTTAGGATCAGGAGACCCTCCCATAATGGCAGCCGCAGAAGCGCCACCAACAGTCTTGGTAGTTTTGTCAATAACATTGCCGGTATTCTTCTCGGCCCATTTATCAAACATAACACCATCTGTACCTGAAAGAATTTCTTCAGCAGTTTGTCCTGCCATGTTGCCGAAGAACTTACATTCATTAATAGTTCTAGATGCGCCTGTAGGTTCATAAGTCCCAGTCGTTGCATTCTTAGCAGTCTTGTCTTCAGTAACTTGATGAACAGCTACTTTAACAGGCTTACCTTGTAGACCCATCAACACTGGACGTTCCGTAGGAGCTTCTTTCTTCTGCTCTGGATTGTAAATGTTGATAGTTTTCTTTTCAGCTGTAGCCATACATTTAGCTAAGCTGTCACCGGTAGCAGCTACACACAAAGAATTAGCGACTGAATATCCAGGAAGTGGATAGTCCTTTTTATCTTTTGTATAGTAGGTTTTATTGCCTTTGGCTTTACCAGATTTAATCCAGAAAGACTCTTTTAATTCTTTACCTGCAGAGTTTTCCAAGATTACATTGAAGCTTACCGCTTCAGATGCGGATTGGTTCATATACACCATCTTTACAACAGCGTCGTATACACCCGACTCCCAAGCGTAACCACCACCGACACGTTCGATAGTAGTTGTTTGTACATTAGCGGGTAATTCCCATTCACTCATAATTAGATCCTCATGTTGTTAATTTATAAAATAGCGATATTGCTGATTCGTGTCTATTAGCTAGACGGCGTACTAGTAGGGTACACTTCAATAGTTGCGCAAGCAGCCTTAGCTCTTGCTGTGTATTCATCTAGTACTTTTGCGAATTCTTTTAAAGACATTCCTGGTTTCATTTTTAGAGATTCTGCTACTAACTCATGTGATAAACATAAGCCTAATTCTGTAGCAGCAAATACTAAGTTTTCTGACAGTATAGTTTTGGCCTCTTTCATTTAAAAGTGACTCCTATTATTTGTACCTTGGCTTCATTGAATAGTTCTAATGCTTCATCTGCATTATGCCTAGCCATATCATCATCAGAGTGTTCAAACACAATATGTCTGATACCCGCTTGAATGATAATGCCAGCACAGTCAGCGCAAGGTGGGTGAGTAATGGCTAAGTACATACCGCCCGTACTTTTGCCTTGGTAAGCTGCATCTACAATAGCGTTAGCTTCTGCATGTACAACTCTAGGATATTTACGAGATTTATCTGCGTACAGCTCAGGGTCATCTACGGTACCTCTAGGAAATCCATTGTAGCCAGTTGTAACTATGGAGTTTCTAACAGGATGATAGATCACTGCACCAACTTTAGTAGATGGGTCTTTAGAATAGGAAGCCCATCGTTTAGCTTCTCCAATCATACGGCCTTCCCACTTATGTGCTTTACGCATAAAGCTCCTTTAGTTAAGTTTGGATTCTTTGGTACTAAGATAGTAATGGAGTAAAGGGCAGAGGGAGATCATAATCCTAAGACTCAGAGTTAAGACACGACTACCTCAGCTCCAAAGAATAAAATGCCTCCCTCTCAAAGGAAAGGGAGGACTAGTGATTTTATAACACTTCAGTTAAGTTAGGCCCTGCTATAAGGAGGTAGTGCCCCATAAGTAAGGCGATAGCAGTCCTACCCTGCAGCAGATAAGTTTACCGTGGCTCTAATACTGCGGTACCACCACGGTATTCTAACATCAAATATAGAACTTGTGTAAGCGGTCCAATACGTTCTGAAGGTTATTATCAATAAAGGTTTCTTCCATAGCCCACATACCAATAGGGCTGCGGATTCTTTCATTAACAGTCTCTTTAGTAAGTCGAGTCTGAAATACGTATTTAAACCCCATAGCTTCTTCTTCTGGAGTAATAGTAAACAGAGGAGACTTAGCAATTTTATCTGTTAACTTAGATAAAGCGACTTTCTTTGTTGAGATCACAGTAGTGAAAAAGCTTTCAATACCTTGATTCATCAAAGAGCCCTTAACCTTAACCATGGTCTCGGATATCAATTCAGTTTCATTCATGATATCTGAGGTATGGGCTAGGAAGACTACGTTTTTGGTAGATTTAGCTACCACTTGAGACATAAGTACTTTCATATATTGAGCGTAATGGCTCCATGCTTTCATGGTGTCTGCAGAATTCAGTACTTTAGTACTCTCATACAAGTCCATAAGATACGTTAAAGTATCTAGGACGATAGTGTGCACTTCTGGCATTTTCTCTGACTCAGTGAACGCCTGATAGACCATAGTAGGATCTGTGATAGTGAGACATTTAAATGTATTCTTGAATGGTAACTTTTTACCATTCTCACAATTTAAATACATAATCCCTTCTGGCTTATCCATAGCCATCAAGCTAGCACTTTTCCCAGTAGCGCTTTTACCGGATACTAATATTAGATGATCATTAACTTGTACTGTCATTGCAGATCTTCCTCTTTATAATGTTCTATTAATGTATCCAGATTCTCTGGTCTAACTGCAAACATTAACGCGATAGTTATCATTTCCTCTCTATCTAATGAACATAGAGCAGGGAGGTTTTCGAATAGCTGGTCAATGTAGCTTTGATTATCATTTAGATTTATCATGTCCATTACAACTCCTTAGTAATTAGGTTGCCGGTCTATTCCCGGCTGTCACCCTTTTGGGTACTTGCCAGTCCATAAAATGGAGGTCAAAGGTCAAGTAGTACTATCCAAACAGGCCCTTCATATCAGGCAGTGAGAGATCACAGCGCTTCTTAATTTCTGGCTTGATTGGTACAGGTGTTTGAGTAGTAGACTTAAATGCTTTTACAAGTGTGTCTTCTTCTCTTGTAATAAGTTTATCTACTAGTGCTTCTAATTCAGCAATTCTTTCTGCGTCAGTCTTAACAGGTTCACAGTAAAGTTTCCCCCATGCTCTAGCACGAAGACCTGTTACCATGGATAACGTAATTTTTGCAGCAGGATGTTCAGCTACAGCCATATGTAAAATCTTATTATCATTACAATCACCGGGAATATACGTAACAGTACCATCTGGACGCGTAACTAAATGCTTTTCCATTAGTGAATATAAATAACGTTTCCCTTGTGCTTTTATTACTTTATCTATCTTAGTTACAGACATATTAGTTTCCTCGTTTTTGTACTTCCTTACTTATTGATGTAATAGTGCTCTTTCTGAATTGATCTTCAGGCAGTGGCACATCTAATGAATTATTGAATGCTTCCATCTTTTCTATGATTTCTCCTAATGGTAAACCAGCATCAACTAATACCATTCCATACCTGTAAAGGTGTGTAGCTCTATTTCCTTTCGACGTGTGATTTCTAAACCAACGCTCGATATTACCCACGCCAGTAGCTGTTAGCTGAGCCTTAGTGTCATCAGATCTTTTAGTTTCTGGAATAAACATAGTGGCATCAATAATACTTCCAGTATTATATTCATAGTGCCCTGGATGAGCTGCCCACTTCCTAGCTATATCCTTAGCCGCTTCGTCTACAGGAAATGGAAGCCATTCAAATACATTAGTCATGAATTTAGAATATTCCTGTGGAGTCAATTTAAGCTTATGGGAAATCGGTAGGATTAGCCTGAATCTATTTAACTGATCAGTATGCCGTTTAGTAGTGGAGATCATAAACGTATAATCTTCCAGCAATACTTTAGCTGTAGCTATACTAATATCACCATCACAATCTAAGACAAGTAGATCGAAACCAGTGATAACATTATCAGACTTACGGTGTCCATTAACAAAACCGTGCGCAGTATAATGATACCCTTCGGCAGTAGTGAGTTTATGGAGTTGATCAAATGGAGGATGTTCGGTTTGATAATGATATGCTATATCTGTACTAACACCGACGGTCAATTTATTTAGATCAGTCTCTATAAGAGTCTCTCCTGTGAAAAACTCAATATCATCCATCATGCGTTTTCTAATAATAATATTGTGTTTGTAACCAAAGGACATAGCCAGAGTCATTAGTTCCTTACGCTGTGCCTCTGAGCCTTTGTAGAAGGGTAGTTCTTCAAGCAGTTCATGCTGAGTAACCTCTTTATCACAGTCCGCAAGATAGTGAGCTAACCGTTCATACGGGCCCTGCTTACGCATAAGGGTATGAAAGGCTTCTCCAGAATCTTCAACTACGCTAATAGCATAGTCTAGATGTAACTGAGTGATCTCCATCGAGTTGTCTGCAAATGCATACGCTCCAGCCAGCTTGAGAGCCTTATAGTAACGATGCATCATCTCAGCTTTATGAACAGCCATATGATCTTTAAACTCATCAGCTGCCTCTTCACAGCGGATCTGATACTCAATCAAATAGATGGAGTTCTCTCTGGACATCTGTAGAATAGGATTGAAAGGTCTAGTAGCAAAGCTAGCAAATACCTGCTGAATATTATGTATTTCTGTAGTTAGACCGGTATCCACCATCTGTGCATAGCGTTCTTTAGCAGTAGCGCCTTTAGTCCTATGGTTATCTATCGTATATCCAAATAGTAATCTACGAGCATAACCAGTTTCTAGAAAGGTCTTAAACTCTTCCTCAGTTTTTCCACCATCTAATAACTTAGTAGGTGTACCAAACATCATAAGATTAGTAGGAGTAGCGCCAGTCAGCTCTTCAGATCTAATATTCTCCGCCGTATTCTTAATAAGCTTTTGCTTAACTAAGCCAACGTCGTATAACTCAAGGAATGTATTTAGTACATCTACATTCGCTGCCATATTAGATCCAATCTCATCTAGTTCTAAATTCATAGAACCTGCTGAGGCTAGTAGTAACTTTTCACGCATCTGTTTAACAGCCGGTGAAGTCCCACTATCGAAGCTAAAAGCTAGTTCTCCTAGGCGAGCAAATTGCTGGTTGAATTTATCTTTCTGGATAACTACTTCTTCAGGAAATGAGAGTAATGATTGGCCAGTCGAACATCTTGAAGTGGCTTTCTCTTGAGCTAGGTTTTCAATATTCTCCTCAGCTTTACGAGGGAATACAGTATTCAGGAATTCCTTCTTAAAGAAGGCTACGAACTCCCTCTCCATAATATTAGTAGAGTGCCCTTTACCTGTGCCTGATACCATCAAGTTAATTACATATGTATTAACAGGGACTACATCTCTGTCATTAGTCTGTATATTGCATCGCATCATAGAGGCTACTTTAGATAAGTAATATCCCACTAGAATACGAAAGAAATGCCGATTATCATTGTTAACTTTCTTAACTAGAATATCGACAATCTGTTCCGAGAACGGATGGTATAATTTCATATTAGTCCATATTTTTAATAGTTAATGAGATAGCACCGTCCAAGGGTACGAGATCTATAATGGCATCTCCGCTATAGGTACCTATGTTGGAAATCCATACAGGAGTATTTGGTTTAATAAATTGCTCTTCACCTTCAGCTCCCATGAATGGCATAGCCATAGCGTCATCACATACCTGTATAAATTCAACGACAGTAATTAATTCAGTAGAAGGTTCGAATGCCATATCTGAATAGTAGCCGTGATACATATGCGGCATACCAGGAGAATCTCCGTTACTCGTAACTACGTATAGTCCTGTCCTTTCTCTAGAGAGTGCTTTAATTAGACTACCTAAATTCATTTGATGAGCTGCATGTTGCGGGGCTCTTGTAGATTTACTTAGTTCTTTTAATATTCTTTCTGCTTTTGCTTTTAGTTGCTGTGCGGACATAGTTTTCTCCCAAAGTAAATAAAGATAATAGAGGTCGTGTTCAGAGCTTTGGAAGTTCTCTTGCTTGCCTTGCGGTGTAAGCCAACCTCTACTATCTAATTATTATTTAGTCAGATGTTCTATTATGAGCGACTTTAACCCACGTGGTTTATAGGTTTGTGCAAGCCAAATTAACTCATCTGTAGATAGGCGAGTTAGTTGTGCTTTCTTGAATGGAATGTTTACATATCTTTTGAGTGCACCAACTAATATAAAGTTGTCACTCATAGATTTAGTCTTCCATCTGCTAGCATAGTCTCTGCTTGGTTACAGATAGCTACAACTGGGCAGTACCTGCATGCTTTCACTTCGCCGGGTACAGTTACAATCGTACCAACATCACCATCATTAGCTTTGCGAATTAGTGCTTCATCCATAGTGTCGAAGTTTTTAGTAGATCTAGTTAAGGCATTAGGATTCTTATAGTATTTATGTACAGTCCTAGAAGCCCAGAGCTCTTCATCAGTACATTCTGGTAGCACTTCTTGTGGAGAATCAGCGAGAACTTGATAAGCTTCTAACTTATTCATGATCCATTGTTCCGTTGCATCATTACCCCAGAGAGGATACTTCTTTGTAAGTACCCGTTGCTGTGGATACTGTTTAGGATCTTGCCTAGCTTTAGAAGCTGACCAATCTGTGAATATATAATTAATATTAATATAATCACTAGTGATCTTTTCTGGATTTAACCATTTATAAATACTGCCTTGCTTAGTGTAACTATCAGCGTTGCTGTCATAGATATAAGTCCAGACACTGGTAGATTTATAATCATTAAGTGTTCCGTCTAGAACTAGATCATATTTACCAGTGACGTAGAAATCGAGTATCTTTTTCTCAGCTCTCTGTTCTACATAGACTGGGATTTGCCCAGGCTTCAGAGATGTAGGATTAATCACAATACTATCTACAGCTGCTTCAGATGCCCCTAGTACTTTGAGTGCTTGAGCAACATTAGCAAGGTCTGTCCATGCTGCTTCACAACTATCATGGATAGCTGTACCCATTCTAGAGGCTACTAGATCTGAAATATCTACTGTCTTAAGTAGTTCTTTATTTTGTTGGGATAGAACTAGCTGACGGAGAGGACGAAGCAATCCAGTAGCACTTACCGAATTAGGTCTATCGTCGTGATCGTAAGAATCCATCATTAGGAATACTGCTAATGCGAGAGATACGTCATGTTTATTTGTGTACTGTAGAGCCATTTAGTAACCTTTCAGTTTTAAGGATTTTAAGATGTTCTTCGTAATCGCCATCTGGTCTATATGTTAATTTTATTAGAGGAGTAGCTTTGATTACATCGTCTCTTATATGTTTACTAGGTATTTCTCCAGGAAAACAGCATTCGTCAAATGGTACTTCATACCATCTAGGTAACCATTTAGCCTCTATTTCTTCAGTTCCTATACATACATAGTTTTTAGGAGATTGATAATTACGTTCAGGTTCCCAATCATCGGGTAATGAATTTTTAATATAGCTCATGAGTTTATATATACGTTAGTAGTGGCTCGAGTTAGCGCTACATACAT
>Ga0308009_10000355_pt1 | contig 36025 bp, 51 predicted proteins | sample Neamet127_FD_203134 | JGI IMG/M metagenome (GOLD analysis project Ga0308009, IMG submission 203134) | Marine microbial communities from water near the shore, Antarctic Ocean - #127 | ecosystem: Environmental > Aquatic > Marine > Unclassified | place: Southern Ocean | collected 2014-07-24 | reverse complement strand
GGAGTCAGAGATTAATCTAGCACACACTCTCTTATAAGAAAAAAAATGTGATATTTTTGTCACAAAATAGAATGATTCTAAAGTAAAACCTTAAAAAATTAAGGTAAGCTATACTTTATTTATATTTCTATAAATAAATGGCTAATTTATTAGCTTATTTAAGCAGAGCAGTTGATTAACAATCATTTTACTCAGTTTTGCACCAGAATTTCAGGGGGTAAAGAAAAAAGCGAACCCCAAAACTCATATAGAAAATAAAATTAAATTTAGGGAAGTTACACACAGCTAAACAAACAAACTACTAATGAAAAAATTTGATGATAAAAAAATGGGTTATACAGCTATCGTCTATGTGATGGAATCCACTAAAAGTGTGATCGTACATTTTGATGGTTTTAAAGATATTAAAGAATGTGATAATTTTTCTTTTCAGGTCATGGATGATCTTGGCATAGAGCCTATTTCTACATCTGAAAGTATTACACTTCACTAATTTTTAAAAATGCCAAATATAGTTATACCTTACAAGCCTAGAGCTTTACAAAAAATACTACATGGGCAAATAGATAAGCATAGGTTTAGTGTGATCGTTCTCCACAGGAGAGCTGGTAAAACAGTCATGGCTATAAACCATATGTTAAAAGCAGCTTTAACCAACAAGTTACTTAACCCCAGATATGCCTTTATATCGCCCTACAGGCTACAAGGAAAGGCAACAGCATGGGATTACATTAAGCAGTTCGCAGCAAAGATACCTGGCACTAAATTCAATGAATCTGAGCTTAGATGTGATTTGGCAAATGGTGCAAGGATAACAATTCTTGGAGCTGAAAACGATCAAGCAATTAGAGGTATTAGTTTAGATGGTTGTGTATTTGATGAAACACAATCTATTAAACCAACTATATTTCCAGAAGTCATAAGACCAGCTCTGGCAGACCGAAAAGGTTGGTGCATTTTTATAGGTACACCAAAAGGAAGAAACAATTTTTATCAGCTTTACGAACAAGCTAAAAAAAACCCTAAATGGTATGCTTGTACTTACAAGGCAAGTGAAACAGATATTTTAGACGAAGAAGAATTACAGGCTGCTAAAGATGTAATGTCAAAAGATTTATATGAACAAGAATTTGAATGTTCATTTCAAGCTGCAATAACAGGATCATATTATGGAACTATAATTGAAGATTTAGTAAGAGAAAAAAGAATGGTGTCTAATCTATATGACGAAGATATAGATGTAGAAACTTGGTGGGATCTGGGCATGAATGACCAGACTGCAATATGGTTTGTGCAGCGATACAAAAAAGAAATAAGATTAATTGATTATTACGAAAACACTTCACATGGTTTAGATCACTATGCTGACGTTTTAAAAAATAAAGGCTTTGAATATAGCACTCACATATTTCCCCATGATGTAAAAGTCAGGGAGCTTGGCAATTATGCTAAAACAAGATTAGAAGCTTTATTGGATCTTGGCATAGTTGGTGAAGTAGCACCTAAGCTTAGTATTGAAGATGGCATAGAATCCGTCAGAAGAAATTTAATAAATTGCTGGTTTGACAAAGACAAGTGTGGAACAGGCATTGAGTATTTAAAAGCCTACCAAAAAAAATGGGATGACAAGGCTCAAGTTTTTAAATCTAAACCTCAGCACTCATACGCATCGCATTGTGCTGATGCTTTTAGAACAGGAATAGCTGGGCAAGGAATAGAGCTTTCAAATTGGAAAAAAGGATTTGAAATAAATACAAATTATATAGTTTAAAAAGTTATGGCAAAAAAAGTATCAGAAATAGAAATTAAAAGCATAATTTCATCAGAGATAAATAACTCCATGGGGTTTATGGGTGGAGCTTTATCAGAGTCTAGAAAAAAATCGCTTGAGTATTATATGGGCGAAAAACTAGGCACAGAAGTTGATGGCAGAAGCCAAGTTGTAAGTACAGATGTTTCAGACACTATTGAAACCATCTTGCCAAACCTTTTAAGAGTTTTTACTTCATCTGACCAAGTAGTTAGATGTGAGCCAGTACAAGCAGAAGATGTTTTACTAGCCGATCAAGTAACTAACTATATTAACTATATTTTTAACAAAGATAATAATGGTTTCTCAATTTTATATACCTGGTTTAAAGATGCTCTTTTAGAAAAGAATGGAATTGTTAAAGTCTATTGGGATGACTCAGAAAAAGTTGAACAAGAAACATACGAAAATTTAAACGACCAAGAATACGAATTATTAATTGCTGATGATGATGTGGAGGTTATCCAAGAGGAATCTTTTCCAGATACCTACACAAAAGAACAATATGAATTATTTAAAGCTGACATGGAATCTCAAGGTCAGTTAGTTGAAGATATTACTCAACCAAAATTACATAATTGTATTATTAAAAGAACTAGATCGAATGGTAAAGTTAAAATAGAAAATATACCACCAGAAGAATTTTTAATTCAAAAATCAGCTAAAACAATTGAAGAAGCAAATTTTGTAGCTCACAGAGTTATGAAAACTAGATCCGATTTAATTGAAATGGGTTTTGACGAAGATATTGTTAATGATTTACCAACTTCAAATAATATTTTATATAACGATGAAAGCTTAATAAGAAACTCAACTATTGACGATTCACCGACTGATGATAGTCCAGATGATAGTACTGCTGAAATTGAAGTTTATGAATGTTATGTTAAAGTTGATATGGATGGCGATGGTGTTGCTGAACTTAGAAAAATAATTTGTGCTGGAACTGGGTATGTTATTTTAGAAAATATGCCATGCGATTTTATTCCGTTTTGCAGCTTAACTCCGATCCCAATGCCACACAGATTTTATGGTAGATCAGTTTCAGAATTAGTAGAAGATGTTCAATTAGTTAAATCTACTGTTATGCGACAGTTGTTGGATAATATGTATTTAACAAACAATAATAGAGTTGCTATAATGGATGGTATGGTCAATTTAGATGACCTATTAACTTCAAGACCAGGTGGAGTTGTAAGAACTAAGCAGCCACCAAGTCAAGTTATGATGCCAATGCAAAATCAAACTATTTCGCAACAGGCTTTCCCATTATTAGAATATTTAGATACAGTTAGAGAATCTAGAACTGGTGTTACAAGATACAATCAAGGTATGGATGCAGATGCTTTAAATAAGACTGCAACAGGTGTTAATGCTTTGATGAGCCAATCTCAAATGAGAATGGAACTGATAGCTAGAGTATTTGCTGAAACTGGTGTTAAAGATTTATTTAAAAGAATTTTTGAACTTACTTGTAAGTATCAAGACAAAGAAAGAGTAGTTGAATTAAACAATCAATTTATTCCAGTTAAACCTACTGAATGGAGAAATAGATATAATATTTCTATTACTGTTGGTTTAGGTACTGGAAGTTCTGAGCAACAAATAGGTATGTTAAACAATATCCTAGAAAGACAGCTCCAGGCATTTCAATTACAGGGTGGTCAAGAATACCCAATGGTTAGTCTTAAAAATATTTATAATAGTTTGGCAAAAATTATTGAAAATGCTGGTCTTAAAAATGTTGAGAATTACTTTGTTAATCCAGATCAAGGTAAATCAATGGTACAACCTAAACAACCACCAGCTCCAACTCCTATTGAGAAAATAGAGTTTGCTAGAATAGCAAGTGAAGAAAAACGTAAATTAGCTAGTTTAGAATTAGAGTTAAAAGCAATCAAAGGCAGTAATGCTAAATTTCTATTAGAAAATGAAATTAAAATGAAAGAACTTGAGCTTAAATATAATGCTCAAATAGATTCTGCACAAATTAAAGCAGAAGCCGATCTTAATAAAATGTTAGTAGCCGAAAGCACACAAGACTTTAGAAATGCACAAGAATCACAACAAAACTTACAAAAACAAATTGAGTCATTAAATGGACAACCAGGAACAAGCCAAACTCCAACAGGAAGTAAGCCAATCAAACAAGGCTAGTACATTATTAGAAGATCCTTTACTTAAAGAGTCTTTTAATAAATTAAAAAATTTATATTGCACAAGTTTATTAAATACTGGTGTTAATGAAAATGAAACCAGAGAAAAACTTTGGTTAGCTTATAACATTGTTGGTAAAGTTGAACAAAACTTACAAGAAATTTTAGATACTGGAAAATTAGCTTCTAAACAATTGGAAGATTATAGAAACCAGATTGAAAACCAAAAATTCTAGCCACTAAGGTTAGGATAAGTCAACCTCACAAGAGGAACTTAACTTACAAGGAAACATATGTCAGACAATCAAGGCAATCCATTAAAAGGATCTGAAACTGATTTGCAAATAGCTCAAGAAGCTGTAAATGGTTTATTAAACCCACAAGAAGAAAAAACTATTGGACAACAAGAAGCTCCAAAGGAAGAAATTCAACAAAATTCTCCTGAACCAACAAATGAGGAATTGGAAACCGATCAACCTCAGGAACAGGAAATAACGGAAGAAGAATCGCAAGATGAAACTTCCGAAGATGTATCTCAAGATGAAGAACAAATTGATACTCAAGAGAAACTAGAAGATTCCACCTACAAGGTAAAAGTTGCTGGTCAAGAATTAGAGGTTACCCTTGATGAGTTGAGAAATGGCTATCAAAAAGATGCAGATTACAGACAAAAGACGGAAGAACTTTCTAATGAAAGAAAGAACTTTCACTCTCAGTCTGAAAAGCAAAGACAAGACTATTCTCAAAAGCTTACTGAGATGAATCAAATGTTGTCTAATGCCCAACAAGAGCTTAATACAGAGATGAACTCTGCTGATTTAGAAGCTCTTTACGAAGAAGATCCAACAGAAGCTGCAAGGATTGAACATAGACTAAGAAAAAAACAAGAAAAAGTTAATCTTGCTATTCAAAAAACGCAATCTGAGCAAAAAATACAATTTGATGGATATATACAAACTGAAAAAAAGAAATTATTGAATAATATTCCTGATTTCGCAGATCCAGGTAAAGCATCAAATTTAAAAAACAATATGAGAAGTCATTTAGCTAAATATGGGTTTAACGACTCAGAAATAGCTCAAGTATATGACCATCGTATTTTAATGTTGGTAAATGATGCTATGAAATTTGGAAATTTACAAAAAGCAAAACCAAATCTTGCTAAAAAGATTTCTAAGCCAAGCAGAATGTTTTCGTCAGGGATTAAACAAGACAAGAGTGATGTCAGATCAAAAGCTAGTAAGGATAAGTTTAGTCGTTTAAGAAAAACTGGGCATATTAAAGATGCTCAAGATGTTTTCTTAGACATGATAACTAACAAATAATCTCAACAATATAGGAAAAATAAACATGGGAATAATAGCAAATACGTTCCAAACTTTTCAAGCAAAAGGGAACAGAGAAGACCTATCGGATATTATTTATAATATCTCACCAACAGAAACACCACTACTGAGTGCAATTGGTAAAGAAAAAGCTACTGGAACTTTGCATGAGTGGCAAACTGATGCTTTAGCAACAGCTGGAGCTAATGCACAAATAGAGGGTGATGAAGTTGCTTTTTTAGCAGTTAATCCTACTAAAAGAATTAGTAACAGTACGCAGATTTCAAGAAAATCTGTTATTGTTTCTGGTACTCAGGACACAGTAAATAGTGCTGGTAGAAATAACGAACTAGCTTACCAAATCTCAAAAAGTTCAAAAGAACTTAAAAGAGATATGGAGCATGTTTTATGTGCTAACCAATCATTTAATGTTGGTGCTGCTGGAACTGCAAGACTTTCTTCTGGTTTAGCTTCTTGGATTCAAACAAATGCAGTTGCTATCGGTGCTAATGGTGCTGTTGGTGGAACGGCTACTCCTGGAATAGCTAGAACTGATGGAACTCAAAGAGTATTTACTGAAGCTTTACTTAAAGAAACAGTTAAGAAAACTTGGGAATCAGGTGGAGATCCATCAATGATTATGTTGGGTTCTTTTAACAAACAAAAACTATCTGGTTTTACTGGTGGTTCAACAAAAATGACTCAGGCTGACGACAAGAAACTTGTTAATGCAATTGACATTTATGAATCAGACTTTGGATCAATGACTGTTGTTCCAAATAGGTTCTCAAGAAATAGAGATGTTTTTGTAATAGAGCCTGATATGTGGGCAGTTGCTTACCTAAGAGATTTCAAACTTATGGATCTTGCAGTAACTGGTGATGCTCAGAAAAAAGCTATGTTAGCCGAATACACACTTGTTTCAAAAAATGAAGCAGCAAATGGTGCTGTATTTGATTGCACAGCAGCTTAATCAAAACATTTATAGTGGGGATTAATCTCCCCACTATTACTTAATTAACAATTTTGTTTTCTTTGAAGATTTAATATCGGAACGAAGCAATACAAAAAAAGGAAAATACTATGCGAACACTAAACGATTATTTTATAACTGGTGTAATACCAAATGTATCAGCTGGTTCATCAACTTTTGTTGCTATACCTGATGGTGGAAGAATAATTAAAATTATTACACACAATGCAGTTGTAACTACTGGCACATCAGCTATCTCTTTTGAAATAGGTGGAACAGCAATTGCTGGTAGTGCAATTAGTCATACAGCATCTGGATCAGCTAACAGAACTATAACTGTTGCTCCAACTGGTGCTAATAGAGTTGAAGAAGATGGTGCTGTTGAACTTATTACTAATGGTGGATCAACAAATACATCAGCTATGGCTGTAACTCTTATTATTAGAAGATAATTACAAATTTTGTGGGGATCTTGTCTAGCGATACTTCCCCACAAATACCAATTAATTAAAAGGAAATAAATTATGCCAATGGGAATGGGAACTTATGGTTCTAAAAAAGGCAGACCAGCCAAAAAAGGTAAAAAGAAAAAAACAAAAAAATCAAAAAAAATGAAAGGTAAATATTAATGTCATATAATTATGGTTTAAGACCAGGTGTAACGCAAAAAATTGGAACATCAGCAACAGCAGCATCTTCAAGTGCAGTTGGGAGTCAATGTCAATATCTAAGATTAATAGCTACTACAGATTGTCATGTAAAATTTGGCACAAGTACAGCTCAAGGTGTGGCAACAATGAATGGTGCAGTAAGTGGAGCTGCAACAATTACTATTGATACAGTTGTGCCTGGTTTAGCTCCAATCACAGTTGGTCAAGTAGTTACAGGAACTGGAATTTCAACTCTTATAACAGTTGCAAGTATTACAAGCGCAACAGTAATAGTTTTAAGTGGAAATGTAAGTGTTGGTAATAATGTTGTTTTAACTTTTTCAGACACAGCAGTAACACCAGCAACAGCTAATGATATGTTTGTATCAGCAGAAGAATTTGAAATTTTTAAAGTTTCTCCAAATACTAAAGTATCAGTAATAAGATCAACAGAAAATGGTTCTTTATTTATTACTGAAATGACAGGCTAGTGGCTAGACAAAATTTTAGCTCTTATACACCAAGAGATAAGCCACCTAAATTAGGTAAGCACAAAAAAAATCTTAACAAATCAGAAAAAAGAAATATGAAACTTACTAGATATAAAGGTGGTGGTCGTTAATGAGAAAAATTAGTGAAGAAATAGATAAAAATGTTAAAGAAACTTATTTTGATAATGACAAAGATGGGGTTGTCCATAAAAGATCAATAGATGTTGAACCTATTTTAAAAAACAATAAAGAATTATATAATAACAATGATGGTTATAGTCCTGGTAAAGGATTAAAAAGAATAGCATCTATTCCAACTATGGTTCTTGAAATTTGGTGTAAGGAATATCATAAAGATCAAAACAAAGGAAATTGGTTTGCTTTACCACAAGAAACACAAAAAAAAATTTTAAAAGAAAAACTAAACAGTAATGAGTTTAGATATTTTAGAACATCAGAGGGTAAATATTAATGGCATTAACTACATACACAGAATTAAAAGCATCACTTGCTAACTGGTTAAACAGATCAGATTTAACAACTGAAATAGGTGATGACTTTATTAAATTAGCAGAAGCTGATTTTAACTCTAAATTAAGAGTTAGAAGTATGATAGATCAAGTAAGCATAACTGTTGATGCAGAAACTGTTGCTCTACCAGTTGACTTTTTACAAATTAGAGATTTTTATATTTTAAGTGGTCAAACAAAAACTCCTTTAGTCTACACAACACCAGCATCAATGGACACAACAAGTGGAACATCAACTACTGGTAGACCAAGTTCATTTACAATTTTAGGAGATACAATTAGATTCTCTCCCAAACCAGATGCAAGTTACACAGCTAAAATGAATTACTTTAAAAAATTCCCAGCTTTGAGTTCATCTGTTGCAACAAATTATATTTTAAAAAGTCACCCAGCTATATATTTATATGGCTCATTATTTCATGCAGCAAACTTTTTAGGTGGTATCAATCCACAACAAGTCCAAGTTTGGCAACAAATGTTTGGAACTGCTATGGAACGACTTGAATTAAACGATAGAGAAGATGAATACAATGGAAGTCCTTTACAAGTAAGAACTACAACATCAGTAGCTTCTCCATTTGTATCAAATTTATAATAGGAAACAATTATGCAATTACCTTTTGGCGAATGGCTACCAGATCAACCAGAACATTTAAATCCTGGTGCAACAGTAGCAACAAATGTTTTCTTTGCAGCAACTTCATACAAGCCTGTAAAAGGTTTAGTTCCATATACAGGAACTTCAAACATAACTAAAAATGCTAAAGGAGCTGGTTCTTTTAGAGATAATAACAACACAGTTTTTACATTCGTAGCCACTAAAGATACTATTTATCAATTAGCTGGTGGTGTTTTTACAGATAAAGGTGCTGGTGGATTATTTCTAAATACAGCTAAAGCATCATGCACAATTACAGTTTCTGATTATGGAAATATTGGAGCTGGTAAAACTATTACTTTAAGAAAAAATGATAACTCAATTGTTGTCTTTACATCAACAGAAAGTACAGCATCAGGAACTCTGTTTAAAGTAGAAACAAATGAAAATACTACTGCATCAAATTTAAAAGTTGCTATCAATGCTCATGCTGATTTTACAGCAACAGTATCAAATGCTATTGTAACAGTAACAAGAGCAGCGTCAGGTAGAGATAATTTAATTAATGCTTCAAGTGATACTGTAAGATTAACAACTACAAATTTTTCTGGTGGAACTCCATTATTAGGATCAGATATTGATTTTGTAACCTTCACTCAATTTGGAAACCATGTAATTGCAACGAATGGAGTGAACGCACCTCAATATTTTTTAATGGGTACGTCATCATCATTTGTTGATTTACAAACATTAGTTACAGCATCAGGATCTGGAACTGTACCATCAAAATTTAGAACCAGTGGTGTCATAAGAGATTTTTTAGTAACAGGTAATATAGAAAATGCAAAAAATAGAGTTGCATGGTCAGGTATCAATGACATTTCAACTTGGGAAGCTGGTGTTAGTTCATCAGATTTTCAAGATTTACCAGGTGCTGGTGGTGAAGTTGTAGCCATAACAAGTGGTGAAATTGGTTATGTTTTTAGACAAGATCAAATTGTGCGTATGGACTTTGTTGGTGGAAATGTAGTTTTTAGATTTTCAGTTATATCGCCAAATAGAGGAGCAGTATTTTCTCAAGGTGTTTGTCAGGATAACAGACAAGTATTTTTTTATAGCTCTGATGGATTTTTTCAAATCAATGGAGATGAAGTAACACCTATTGGTGCAGAAAAAGTAAATAGATTTTTTGATGCTGATTTAAACAAAGCATATACAGATAGAATATCTGCTGCTGTTGATCCATTTAATACTTTAGCAATTTGGTTATACCCAAGTAAAGATAATCCAAATGTTACAGGACTTTGCGACAAACTTTTGATATATAATTATGTAACCCAAAAATGGTCAGTTGCTAAAGTTAAAGCATCTCAAATTTTCAAACAATTTATTGTTGTAGACACAGTAGAGTTAATGGACGTTATTTCTGCTGACTTAGATACAATTAATATTTCATTAGATACTTCATATTGGACTAATGGACATTTGTATTTAGGTGCAATTGATGAAGATTTTAAAGCTGCAATATTTTCTGGAAAAAATTTAGAAGCTGAAATTGAAACAAAAGAAACAGAATTGTTTCCTGGAAAAAGAGCAAATATTACAAACATTAGACCTATAGTTAATGCAACATCAAATGTAACTATTAAAACTAGAGATAAATTAGCAGACACAGTTACTACATCACCATCAAGTGCAATGAATGATACTGGTATTAATCCAGTAAGACAATCTGGTAGATATTTTAGAGCTAATGTAAAAATACCAGCAGAAACTATTTGGAGTGATGCACAAGGAGTAGATTTAATAGCAGTTCCAGGAGGAGATAGATGAGTGATAAAATTGACATTGATAATGTTCGTTACTCAATTGAAACAAAAGAATTTTTTCAAAGACAAATTGAAGAAGCAGTAAATACATTAATTAACAAAAATAATACTGAAAGCAATAAAGCTTTTAGTTGGTTTATGAATTAGGAGCAAAAAAATTATGACTAGTAATATAAAAAATTATTCAACAACACAAGCAAGTAACATTTCTTTAAATGGAATTGATACCAACGAAGGAATGCTCCCTTCAAATTTAAATAATGCCCTGAGGGCTTTAATGAAAAACACTAGAGATTTGGCAAATGATAGCCAATGGTTTGAAATTGGTGTTGGATCAGGTACTTATACTTCTGCTTGGGTTTCAACAACTCAATTTACAATAGCAAGTAGTGTAGATATTAGTGCTACCTATCATGTTGGTAGAAGATTAAAAGTTTTAAAAGGAGATAATAGTCTTGTTTATGGATCAATAACTGCAACCTCTAATAATGGTACATTACAAACAGTTACAGCTACTTTTGATAGTGGTAACTTAGGTTCTTCATCAAACGCATTAAGAATTTATATTGGTGCTTTATCAAAAACTAATTCATCTATTCCAACAGAAATTATTGGTACAGCTAATATTGCCAACAATGCAGTTACTACTGCTAAAATTTTAGATAATAATGTTACAGTTGCCAAGATGGCAGATAATTCTGTTGACTCTGACCAGTATGTGGATTCTTCAATAGACACAGCTCATATTGCAAACTCACAAATCACAGTTGATAAGATGGCAGCAAACTCTGTTGACTCAGATCAATATGTAGATGGCAGCGTAGATTTAATTCACTTATCAGCAGATTCAGTTAATGGATCAAAGATAGCTGATGACTCAATAAACTCTGAGCATTATGTGGACGCAAGTATTGATTCGCAGCACATAGCTGATTCTCAAATTACTCTTGCTAAAATGGCAAGTAACTCAGTTAATTCAGCTAAAATTGTAGATGACTCAATTGTTAATGCAGATATTAATTCTAGTGCTGCAATTTCTTTATCTAAATTAGAAAATCTTACAACTGCAAGAGCTTTAGTATCTGATGGTAGTGGAGATGTATCTGTTAGTGCTGTTACCTCAACTGAAATAGGTCATCTTGATGGGGTTACAAGTGCTATACAAACTCAAATAAATTCTAAACAACAGACTATTACTGGATCAGCTTCAACAATTGATACAGAAAGTTTAACAGCGAATAGAGCAGTTATATCTAATGGTTCTCAAAAAATTGCTGTAAGTGATGTTACATCTACAGAGCTAGGATATTTAGATGGCGTTAGTTCAGCTATTCAAACTCAATTAAATAGCAAACAACAAACTATTACTGGTGCTGCAACTACTATTGATACAGAAAATTTAACTGCTTCAAGAGCCTTAACATCAAATGGATCTGGTAAAGTAGAAGTTAGTGATGTTACATCTACAGAGCTTGGCTTTCTTGATGGAGTGTCATCTTCTATTCAAACTCAAATAAATGGATTACAAACTAGTAATGCAAACTTAACTGCTATTGGTAATTTAGCAAGAACAGATGGTAATTTAATTGTTGGAAATGGATCAACATGGGTAGCTGAAAATGGATCTACTGCTAGAACTTCTTTAGGACTAGGTTCTGTTGCAACACAAGCAGCAAACAATGTTTCTATATCTGGTGGTTCAGTTACAGGTTTAGGTGAGCCATCAAATAATGCAGATGCTGCTACTAAATCTTATGTTGACCAATCAGTTGCTGGTTTAAGAACTAGACTTATTGCAGAATGTGCTTCAACAGCAAATGTAAATATATCAAATGGTTTAGAAGCTGGTGATACAATAGATGGTATAACTTTAGTTGCAGGAGATAGAATATTATTAAAGAATCAAAGTACAGCAACAGCAAATGGATTATATATTGCAGTAGCAAATGGTGCTGGTGCAGCATCAAGAGATCCAGAACATGATACTATTGCAGAACTATCTGGTGGAATGATTGTAGTTAATCAAGGTAGTGTTAATGATAATAAAATATTTTTATGTACTACAGATTCTAATGGATCAATAGGATCAACAGCAATTACTTACACAGTTATAACTCCAAGCAATTCAGGCACAGTAACTTCTATTGCAACAGGAACAGGTATTAATGGTGGAACTATTACTTCTACTGGAACACTTTCAATTGATTCAACTGTGGCTACACTTTCTGGAACACAAACTTTAACAAATAAAACTTTAAACTCACCAAAAGTAAATGAGAATGTAGCAGTAACTTCTACAGCTACTGAATTAAATATCTTAGATGGTGTCACATCTACAACTGCTGAATTAAATATTTTAGATGGATTAACTTCAACTACAACAGAGCTAAATAAATTAGATGCTGTAAGCAGAGGAAGTCTTATTTATGGTAATCCTAGTGCAGCTACAGCAATTTTAACTAAAGGTGGAGCTGGTACAGTACTAACTTCTGATGGAACAGATATAGCTTGGCAATCAAGTGCTGCTGCTGCAATTACTTCTACAGCTAATGGAGCAAATAACAGAATAGCAACCTACACAGGCGCAGCTGGTTTAAACGGAGAAGCTAATTTAACTTTTGACGGATCAACATTTGTTACAGCTGGATTAACTATTACAAGTGATCCAAAGTTATCAGCTACAGGAAGTGGTTCAAATATTGATTTAGATTTATTAGCAAAAGGTACAGGTCATGTAACTATTAGAGGTAATAGTAATCCAGGTACTATACAATTTAATTGTGAAAGTAATTCACATGGTCAACAACTAAAAGCACAACCTCACTCAGTAGGTAGTTCAACAGTATCGACATTACCTAATGTTACAGGAGAATTGATTCCTGGTAAAGTTGGTGGAACTAATTTTACAAACTCTTTATTAATTGGTCATGCTACTACAGGAACTTTGAATAATGCTAATTTAAATACTGGAGTTGGAATTCAGGCTTTAGATGCATTAACATCTGGTGATAGCAATACTGCTTTGGGATATGCTTCTGCTTCACTAATTAATTCAGGTGTTCAAAACACAGCTATTGGTGATGGATCTTTACCTAATGTGACAAGTACAATTAGTAATGTAGGCGTAGGTTATCAAGCTGGAAAAAATGGAACTGGAAATAGGAATATATACATAGGAGAAAATGCTGGTCGTCATCACAGTTCTGGTAATGGAAAAGTAATTATTGGTGGTGGAGATTTAGGAACAACTGGCAACACAAGCTCAAGAGTATTAGAAATACATGGTTATGATGGCTCAACTAGAACAACTTGGATTACTGGAGATAGTTCTGGTAATCTAACTTTCCCAGCAGAAGTAGCAGCAGTTAGTTTAGATATTTCTGGTAATGTTGATGTTGATGGAACACTAGAAACAGATGCTCTTTCAATAGCAAGTACAGCAGTAACATCTACAGCAGCAGAGTTAAATATTTTAGATGGTGTAACATCAACTGCCGCTGAATTAAATATTCTTGACGGAGTAACGTCAACTACAGCTGAGTTAAATATACTTGATGGCGTAACATCAACAGCAGCAGAAATTAATTTACTTGATGGTAAAGATGCTACATTCCTTGCAGTACCAGGTAAAGTTGAAGGAACAAATTTCACAGATAGTTTAATAGTTGGTCATTCACACACAGGAACTTTAAGTTCTGCTAGAAGAAATACTGCTGTTGGTATTGACGCAATGTACCCAATAACTTCAGGAGATGATAACACAGCTTTAGGTTGGTCTGCTTTAAGAGGTACACTGACTGGTCTTGGAAATACTGGGATTGGCAATGCTGCTTTATATGATACAACAAGTGGTAGTTACAATACTGGATTAGGCTATCAAGCATTAAACAATACTACTGGTAATACAAATACTGGAGTAGGAAGAAATTCTGGTTTTAATATTACTTCTGGATCTGGAAATGTAATTATTGGTCATGTTAATGCTGATAGTGCAACAGGAGATAGACAATTAAAAATAGCTGGTAATGATGGAAGTACAACTACTACTTGGATTAGTGGTGATAGCTCTGGTAATGTAACTATAGCTGGAACAGTAACAGCAAACGGACAGGCTTTAGCAACAGCTGGAGATGCAACTTCTTTAGCAATAGCTTTAGGATAATTAATAACAAGGAGAAAATAATAAATGGCAAACACATTTAAGACAGTAACATTTGCAGCAGAACCAGCTAGTGCTGGGACTCCTTATGCAATGTACACTGTGGCATCTAATACAACAACAGTTGTTTTGGGATTGGTATTGGCTAACATTCACACAACTGCTGTAACAGCAGATGTTGCGTTAGTTAGTGATACAGCAAATAGAAATGGTAACAATAATGTTGCTAATGGAATATCACAATTGGTCAAAGGTGTAACAATTCCATCTGGAAGTTCATTAGAACTTTTATCTGGTGGAAAAGTTGTTTTAGAAACAACAGACTCACTTAAAATTGATTGTTCAGTAGCAGATAAACTTTCTGGAACATTATCAATAATGGAAATTACATAGGATTAATTTATGAGTTATATAGGAAAAACACCTACAGCAGCTCCATTAACAAGTGGAGATATTGCTGATGGAATTATATCTACAGCTAAAATAGCAAATGATGCTGTAACAGCAATTAAAGCTGACTTTGATCCTGGAAAAATTTTACAAGTATTACAAACTGTTAAAACAGATACATTTTCAACAACAACTGCTATGGGTTCTTTTACAGATGTTACTGGAATGTCACAAGCAATTACTCCAACAGCTAGTAATAGTAAAATATTTGTAAATGTTTGTGGTCATTTTACAAATCAAACAAATGGTCTTACAAATGGATTTCGTTTGTTAAGAGGTAGTACCGTACTTTTTATAGGAGATAGTAGTGGTAGCAAAACTAGAGTTTCTAGTGGTGGTACACAAAGTGGTCATGGAAATATGGACAATTTTAGTATCACATTTTTAGATTCTCCATCTACAACAAGTGCAGTAACTTATAAATTACAAGCTGGTAGTGAAAGTGGTGGTACATTATTTTTTGGAGGTGCATACCTTAGTAGTGCAGCTTATTTTATGTCAGCACCAGGATCAATAACTGTAATGGAGGTAGCTGGATAATGATTATACAAGCAATTTTAAAAATAAATCCAAACGCAAAAGTTTCTGTAAATGCAGATGACATTAATCAAATTACTTGGTTAGATGGAACATCACCAATATTAAAATCTGATATTGTAGCACAAATACCAACTGTTAAAACTGAAATTGCAAATGCTACAGCAGACGCAATAGCTAAAAAAGCATCTGGCAAACAAAAGTTACTAGACTTAGGATTATCCGAAGAAGAAGTTCAAGCACTAATAGGAGTATAGAAATATGGCACTAACAAAAATAAATAATAATACACTTTCAGGAATTACTGGATTACCATCTGGGGTAGGTGGAAAAATTTTACAAGTTTCAAGTTTTGTTCAAACAAGTTCTACACAAACTTTATCCTCTGGATCATTTGCAGATTTATCAGGTGTAACTGTTGCAATAACTCCATCAGCAAGTAACAGTAAAATTCTTTTAATAAGCAATATTGCATCAAATCTTCAAAATGACGAAGGTTATGGTATGCAATTTGTAAGAGGAAGCACTAGTGTTTATGCAACTTTACAAACTTATAGTATTTATGGTTATGGAATTACTACTCTATATAATTTTAATAATTTTCAATTTATAGATTCTCCAAATACAACCTCAGAAATTACATATAAAGTTCAAGTAAGATCACATCAAGGTTCAGCAGTGATTTATAATACTAGTGTAAATTCAAATATTTATTTAATAGAGATAGGAGCATAATGATAACAATATCAAAAACAATAAAATCAATAAATCCTAATGCAGAATTTTCTGTACTTGATGATGACATTAATAAAATTACTTGGTTAAATGGAACAACAGAAATATCTAAAGCAGAAATATTAGCTAAACAAACTGAACTTCAATCTGCTTATGATGCTAAACAATACCAAAGAGATAGAGCAGCAGAATATCCATCAATGGCAGACCAATTAGACAACATCTATCATAATGGAATAGATGCTTGGAAAGCCACAATTAAAACAACAAAGGATAAATACCCCAAATGAGTTATATAGGTAAAGAGCCAACAGTAGGAAACTTTCAAGTCTGTGATGCAATATCAACAGTAAATAACCAAGCTGCATACACTATGCAAGTAGCTGGAGTTAATGTAGTTCCAGAAACTGTTAATCATATGCTAGTTAGTTTGAATGGTATTTTACAAGCACCAACAAGTTCATTTACAGTTAGTGGTTCTACAATTACCTTTGCTGCAAACTTAGTTACTGGTGATGTAATAAATTTTATTCAGATACTAGGATCAGTTCTTGATCTTGGAGTACCATCTGACAGTACAGTTTCTATTGCTAAACTAACAGCTACTGGAACTAAAGATGCTACAACTTTCCTCAGAGGAGATAATACTTTTGCTGCTGCTGGTGGTGGAAAAATTTTACAATTAGTACATACTGAAATTGAAACATATCCATCTAGGTCTGCTGGTAGTACTTATGCCGATATTGCTGGATTAAATTTAAGTATAACTCCTAGCTCAACTTCAAGTAAAATATTAATTGTGTTTAATGCTGGTGTTGTAGCAAATTCTAGTATAAGTGCATCATTTGTTCTAAAAAGAGCTATATCTGGTGGCTCTACTACAACACTTGGGGGACATACTGATAGTAGCCGACAAGCTGCTTGGTTAAGACACACTTCAATAAGTGATGGCAATCATGATAATGGAGCTAATGCTCAATATTATGATACATCACATAACACTACATCAGCTATTACTTATACAGTTCAATGGATGACACAAGGAACTGGTTATTTAAACAGAAATACATCTTTTGAAAATAATAACACATCTTATTCAACAGTAACTAATTCAAGAATTTACGCAATGGAGGTAGGAGCATAGATGATTATAGAAGCAATTTTAAAAATAAATCCAAACGCAGAAGTATCTGCTGATGGAGATGATATAAATTCTATTCAATGGTTAAATGGAACAACACCAATATCTAAAGCTGACATAGAAGCTAAAATGGTAGAGGTACAAGTAGAGTATGATGCTAAACAATATCAAAGAGATAGAGTTTATCCATCAATACAAGACCAGTTAGATATGCAATACTGGGATAATGTTAATGGTACTACTACTTGGAAAGACGCAGTAGCTAAAGTTAAATCAGACAATCCAAAGAAGTAATCAATGGCAAACGTTTATAAAAACGCAAAGTTAAATTTAACCAACACTAATGCTACAACTTTCTATACTGCTCCAACTGGCAATACTTCAATCATTAAATCTATAATTGTTAATGAAAGAACTAATGCTGCATCAACTTTAACAGTTATTTTATATGACAAAGATCCAGCAGCAAGTGGTAGTCCATTTAATCTTTACACAACAAAACCAATTACAGCACTACAAACACTAGAACTATTGGACAAACCTTTAGTAATGAAATCAGGTGAAGTATTACAAGTAGCTGCTGGTCATGCAAATAGACTTATGCTTACAGCATCTTTATTAGAAATATCCTAATGAATTTAGTTAATATCCCATCCATCAATGTGGATGATGTCTGGAATCTAGTTAAAAAAGATATTAGCGAAGCTCTATCTTACTCAGGCAATCACACAGATGCAGACTTTGTGTATGATTGTGTTAAAGCAGATAAAATGCAGCTTTGGGTAGTTTGGGATAAAGACAAATCTACAACACTTGAAAAGTATTATGGAGTTGTGGTTACAGAAATAGTTAAAAGAAAATTAATACAATCTTGTAATATATTTATTGTTACAGGCAGACGCAGACAAAAGTGGCAACATTTAATAAGTGTATTAGAAAATTTTGCTTTAGAAAACAATTGCACCAACATGGAACTTTTTGCAAGAAAAGGTTGGGAAAAAATTATGGAACAATTTGATTATAAAAAAACTCATGTTGTTCTTGAAAAACAAATAATAAACAAAAAGGAAAAATAATATGTCATTTGGAGGAGGATCATCAGGTGGAGGATCAGTACAGAACCAATCAGTTCAACCATACGAACCAGCTAGACCAGCTTTAAATCAAATTATAGGTGAAGCTGGAAATTTATATAATCAAGGTGTGGGTGCTGCTGGATTTGTAGGTGCATCACAACAAACGACAGATGGATTAGCCCAACAAGAAGTTATGGCTAATGCGTCTAACACTCAGTTGGCTGACACTTTAGGTGGCAACTATTTGAATCCTTTTTTATCTCCAATGTTACAAGGTGCTGCTAACGATATTGCAACATCTGTTAATTCAGAATTTTCTGCTGCTGGAAGAACTCCAGGTAGTGCGATGAATCAACAACAAATTTTAGGTGGTATTACCGAAGCTGCTTTACCTTTTGCGTTTGAAGAATACGGAAAAGAACGAAGCAGACAATTAGCAATAGCTGGTTCTTCTCCAAGCTTAACACAAGTTGGTGGACAATTAGAAAATATTCAAAGACAACAAAACATGGCTCCATTCCAAGCACTACAACAATACAACAGTATTGTTAATCCTATTGCTACTGGACTACCAGTTCAACAATCTAGCACACAAACATCTGCTAACCCAGTAACTACTGCTATGGGTGGTGCATTAATTGGATCTAAATTTGGTTTTGAGGGTGCTTTAATGGGTGGTGGTTTAGGATTCTTAGGAGGATTATTATAATGGATAAAATAAATAAAATAATTTACGATTTAAAAGCAGACATAAACAACAACACATCTAAGTACATTATTATACTTAGTGGATTATTTGTTATTTCAATAATTTTATAATTTATGAACAACCTAAAACAATTTGCTGGACTCTTAAATGATGCAGCTCCTCAAGGTGAATTTTTAGCATACATCAATGAAGATGAATCTAAAATTCTTAAAGATTTTGGTGCAAAAGGTTTATTAACTCCTCAAGGTATTCCGTCATATAGAGGTGCTGGAGGTTATCAGGGTGGTAGCTCAAGCTCATCTAGTAGCAGTCCATCATCAAGTTCAAGTCCATCATCTGGTGGTGGTGGTGGTGGTGGTGGTGAAAGTAGTTCAGGTGCAGCACAAGCTAGAGCCAGAGCAGCAGAACAACAAGCAACAGCACAAAGAAATTTTCAAGCACAAGTAGCAGCAGCAGAACAAGCAGAAGCAGCTAGAGAAGCTACAATAGCAAATGCAGCAGCAAGTATAAACGCAGCAAAAGAAAGAGAAGCAGCTCAAGCTCAAGGTAGACCAATTGGTGGAGTAGATCCAGGGTTTCAAGAAGCATTAAAAGATCCAAATAATACAGGTGGGGTTGATGCAGAAAATGAATATTTAGCACCAGACATTGACCATTTTAAAGCTACTCAAAAAGCTATCAATGAAACTAATAAAGATTTAGGTGACTTAAATCAATCTGATTATAGTGATTATAGTAAAGAACAAAAAGATATTTACCAAGCAGAAATGAATAAACTAAAAGGTACAGAGGGTAAAAATTATTCTTTTTATGCTGGTAATGAGGGAACTATAAATCTTTCTTTTCAAGAAAATTTTAAAGATGTTGTAATTACTAATCCAGCTTTAAAACTTTCACCCACATTAAGATTTTTAGCTGCTACTGCAAAAACACTTCAACAAAATCAAACAACTGATTATGGCACAGGCAATTATGGTGGCACAGATTTTACTGGTGGTGGTAGTGGAGAAGCAGTAGATGGTGGTGGTTGGATTGGTAAAATTCTTAATAGTGATGGATCTGTTAATACAAATATTTCAGAAAATGAAGCTAATGATATTTATAAACAAGCACAAAATGACGTTAGCAATACTCAATCACAACCATCTATGGTTAATGATTATTTTTCAAATTTAAATAATACTAATCTTGGTATTAGTGAAAACTATTTAAACACTTACAACACAGCTAAATCTAAGATGGCTAACACTTTAAATATAACACCGAATACTCAACAGTATGGTTATGGCAATAGTTACAATGATAACTATTCCAGATCCATGAGTAACAGTAATGTTTTTTATAACTACTTAAACGAACAAGGACTAATATAATGATAGAAGATGAAGATAAGTTTAAAGGACTTTTATACTCACCAGAAGTTTTAGGTGGAATAGGATTATTAACTCAAGGGTTATCAGGTGCTGCTCCTAGTGCTGCTTTGCCAAGCCTTTTACAAGGTATGCAAACTTCATCACTATTTAAAAAACAAAAATCGGCAGATGAAAAACAAAAACTTATAGATCAATATAGCGATCAAGTTCCAGAATCAGATAAGGCACTTTTTAAAATTGCACCTGAAAAATATATAGCTGCTAAATTTAAAGACTCTAATTTTAATAGTAAAACTTTTACTAAAACAGGTAAAGAACCAATAGGAATTGATGTATCTACTGCTGCTGGAAAAGCTGAGGGTAGAGCTTTGTTAAAAGATGGATGGACTACAACTACTTTAAGTGTTCAAGCTGAAAGTGTTAAGGGATTAAACTCAAGAGGAACTAATACAAAACTTGAAAAAGAAATTGTAGATGCAAAAGGTTTAGCTGTTCCATTAGATGTAATGAAGAATCAATTTGAGCCAGGTTTTTTAACTTACAAAGGTGAGATAGGTGCTGGGTTTAGTCAAATCAGAGAAAAATTAGGATTAGGTAAAGATGATAGTTTGCAAAAATTTACAGGTAGAAGAAATCAATGGTTAGCTGCTAACAATCAATTCTTTAACAATTACAGAAAAGCAATTACTGGTGTAGCTGCTGGTGAAAAAGAAATTGGATATTTAAAACAATCAATTCCAAGTGATGATGATAGTGCTAGTGTGTATATGGCTAAACTTGACCAACAAATTCTTTTTAACAAAAAACTTATTGCAAGAAATGAACAAGCTGTTCAAGCTGGTATTACACCAGAAGTTGATGGCGATGGAAATGCTACTGGTAAATGGAAAGAATATTTACAAAGAGAAGAAAATAAAATTAAAGTTTCTAAAGGCGAAATTAGTAAAATAGCACAAGCTTATAGAGATGCTGGATTTAGTGAAAAAATATCTCAGTTTAAATTAATACAAGATTTTGGTGAAGAAACTTATAAACAATATTTTAATTTAATAAAATAATATTATGGCAAAACTTAGTATATTTGAGTCTTTAAAAGAAGATGAACTTAATAAAGTACAATCAGGTGCAGAACAATCTGTTGAACAAGATACCAACAAATTAAATCTTAGTGATTTTAAAGAAACAGATTCAACTGATATTTCTGGTGGACAAGTTATTGAAAACAACGCATCAGGTATAGAAAAAATTGTAGATGTACCAATCTCAGGTGCTGTTGGTGTTGGTAATGCTTTAACTTATTTAATGGATCTTCCTTTTTATGCTGGTCAAGTTATGAATTTTGCACAAGGAAAAACTTTAGAAGTTGCTGGAAAAGCATTTGGTTTTAATGAAAAAGATATTAATGAAATGGCAGCTCAAATGTTAATTGTTAAAAAAGGAGATATGAAATTTCCTGGAGAAGCAATAAGAGATAAAGTTTTAACTTATGAAAGTAAAACTAAACCTGGAGAAGTTGTAAAAACAATTGCAGAGTGGGCAGCTCCTGGTGGAATTATTGCAAAAGGTGCTAAGGCTAAAAAATTATTTGCTACAACTGGTGCAGTTAGTGGTAGTGTTAAAGAGGGTACTGAAGCTATTTTTGGTGAGGGTAGTGAGGGTGCTGCAACTGGTGTTGCTATTGGAACAAACTTAGTTTTAGATATAGCTGCATTAACAAAAGGTAATGCTTCACAAATTGCAAAAGATATTGTTCCAGTTACAGAAAGAATAATTAAGGAAGCTAAAAAAATTCAAAAAGATGCTAAGAAATATAAATTAATTGTAACAAGTGGAGAAGCAGTAGGTGCATCTGGTGCTGGTACAAATAAAATCCAAGCTTATGAGGGAACACTAGAAGCTTATATTACTGGTAATAAAGTTTTAGAAAAACATTGGGCATCAAGACCAGAAAAATTAAAAAACTATATTAATCTTTGGGCTAAAGATATGGGTTTAATTAGCAATAAAGAAACAAAAGTAACAAACATAGATCAAGTTGTAGATACTATGAAAAAGTCTGCTGCTAAATTAAATTCTAATAGAACTTTTTTATGGAAAGAATCTGGTGGTGCTAAATTAATTAATACTACATTTGATGCACAGACTGTTGATAACTTAGGTTCAGAAGTTTTAGAATTAGTTACCAAAAGTAATGATGCTCCAAGTAAAATAATGATTAAGACAGTTGAGGGTTATTCTAAAAGAATAAGAGATTCTAAAGGTAATGGAAAACAATTGTTTGATATTTATAAAGACATTAGAGATTCAATGATGAAATTGCAAAAAACTACAAGTCCATCAAATGCTTCTTTAAATGAAAATAAAATTTACAAAGGTATGTTTGAAAAAATTAAGGCAACCTTAGCAACAAATAAAGACTTTGGTAAAGCACAAAAAAAATATGAAAATTTTACAAAAGTTTATGCAGAGCCTTTAGACACTACAATCACAAAAGTATTTAAAGATTTAAAAAAAGGTAATTTATCAGAAGCAGATATTGTACCTAGAATGTATAAAATTTTAGCATCAGATTCAGTATCACCTAAAATGATTAAAAGATTTGCTACTGCCTGGAATAAAAGTGGCAACCCTGATACTTGGAAAAAAATTGTTTCTGGTTATTTTGAACAAGCATTTTTAAATCAATCAGATTCATTAAGTAATGGTCTAAATACTGGTATTGTTTTACATAAAGCAATTTTAGGTACTGGTGGACAAAGAGATAATTTTGCACAAATGTTATTTGAATTAGCTAAAGGTAAAAATAAAAATCTTACTTTAACAGATGTTAAACAATCAGTTAATTCTTTTGCTGCTGTTTTAAAAGCTACTGGTCAAAAAACTAATATTGGTTCACCTACTGCTCAAAGAGGAGAACAAGTAGTTAATATGAAAAAAAATCCAGTATCTGCTGTTTTAGATTTTGTAGGTGTAAATAGGGTTATTAAATATTTTGATGATTTAACTTTTTCACAAACTGCTGATGAATTATCAACAGCTATGGTATCTGACGATGGCATTGATGCTTTAATAAATCTTGCTCAAAACTGGAAAGATAAAAATGCTGCTGTTAAATATGTTAAAGCTTTAGTTGGTATTGAAACATTAGCAGAGGATGAATTTTAAATTATGACTTCTCAATCTGTAAAAAATTCTCAAGATATTATAAAATTACAGGGAGAGATAAAACTTATTAACAATAAATTAGATACAATCACACACAACCACTTACACCATTTGGACTTAGAGATTAAAAATATTAAGAAAATTGCATGGGTAATTCTAACCATAAGTCTAAGCAGTCTATTAAGCCTGGTATCAAGCCTACTAAATTAAATCGTAGTTTAAAAGGAGTTGTTTCGGAATATCAATGTTGTGTTGATTTTTCTAAACAAGGAAAATGGGTCTTTAAAGCCATTGATCCACAATCTCCATGCGATCTAATTACTTTAGATGTTGATGGTAAAATTGATCTGATAGACGTTAAAACAAATACTTATAGAAAAAACGTCAAATCTTATAGACGTAAAATTTGGCGAATACCTACTGCCAAGCAAAAGAAATTAGGAATCAAAATTTTAATGGTAGATCATGGAAATGATTAAGGAGCTTTACTGTGAACTTTTCAGAATTATTCAAAAAAAATATTATTTTTATACCAGTTGTAGCATCAATTGTGGTGGGTTCATTTACTGGCGTTAGATACATTGTATCTTTAACTGAAACTATTAATAAAAATAAAACTGAAATTTTAATAATTAACGATACTCATTTAAAAAATTTTAAAGGTTACATAGCAAGACTTAGTGAAAATCAACAACATCTATTATTAAATATAGAGAAAAACAAAGGTAATAGAATTGTTACTGATGACAAAATGAAAATGCTTGAAGAAAAAATCAAGCAGCTAGAAATAGATTTTAAAAATTTTTTAATACAGAAAAGTAATTAATATGGAGATAGCCAAGATGAATTATTATTTTACAGGCATTTTAATTCTAATGTTTTTAGGTCTTACTTTGTGTGTTTCACCAATAGGTTATTAAATGAAAATATCAGAAAACACAGCAGTAAGTATGCCAGTCAAAAATATGATTGGGGTAATTTCTGTAGTTATTATGGGAGTGTTCGCCTACACAGAAGTTACTGCCAGACTTACTTCATTAGAAACTTCAAGAGAATTGATGAACTCTGATTTATTAAAAAAGTCTGAACAGACAACTACAGACAGTGAACAGTTTATGCTTTTAGAAGATTTATATAAGTCTACAGAAAAATTAGAAACAAGAATTGATAATATGATGCACAACAAAATCAATATAGAATTTTTAAAAAAACAAACTGAAAAACTTTTAGAAGATGTAGAAAAATTAAAAGATAAAGTAAGACAAAATGGTAATGGTAGCCACTAATGATTGAAGTGGTTGTAGCATTATTAATGATTGTAAATGGAGAGATCAAAGAACATAGAATACAAGAATCCATGTCACATTGTTTAAAGGGTAAAAGAATAGCCAACAGAGTTTATAATGCCAATGTTGAATATCAATGTATTAAATCTAAAGCAGAAACAGAAATTTATGTTGGTAAAAAATCTATACTAAAACTTATTTTAGAATAAAGGAAAAGAAAAATGAAACTATCAAAAAACTTTAGCCTTGCAGAATTAACTAAAAGCCAAGTGGCTGAACGATCTGGGTTAGACAATAATCCATCACAAGCAGAAATAGAAAATTTAAGATTGCTATGTGAGAGAGTTTTACAACCCACTAGAGATCATTTCCAGCAAGTAGTTTCGGTTAGCAGTGGATTTCGTAATATAATTTTGAATCGTAAATTGGGCAGTAAAGATAACAGCGACCATGTCAAAGCTTGGGCTGCTGATTTTGAAATATATGGCATAGACAACAATGTTGTTAGTGATTGGATTAAAGAAAACCTAATGTTTAAACAATTGATACTTGAACATTATAAGCCTGGAGATCCTAACTCAGGTTGGATTCATGTCAGTTACTCACCAGAAATTAGTGACAATAAAAAAGAATATTTAATGGCTATCAAAGTAGATGGCAAAACTCAATACAAACAAATAAATTTATCAACAGATAGGTATGTAAAATGATACAATTTTTAAGCTTATTAAAAAATCCTTTAGTAAAAATGGGGATCAATAAAATTTCTAGCCATTTTCAACATAAGGCAGAAAAGACTAAAATTATAAGAGCAGCAGAAATAGAAGCTGCCAAAACAATTTCAGTAGAGCAAATCAAACAACAAGAAAACTCATTAAAAGATGAATGGTTAGTTTTATTTTTTACAATATTAATGGCTTGTCATTTTATTCCATACACACAAAACGCAATGCAAAGAGGTTGGGAAATTTTAGAATATGCTGACCCAATGTTTTGGTACATTATTTTGACAATTGTTGGAGCATCATTTGGAGTAACTACAATGAATAAAATGAAGAAAAAATAAATGAACTTTGTTTTGGTAATGTTAATTTGTAGTGGTTTGCCAGGCAACCAATGTAAGCCTTTACCTACACCTATTGTAGAATTTAAAAATTATCATAACTGCATTTACTATGCTTATGATTATTCAAGTAAATTATTAAAAGATATGAGTCCAGATTTTGTAAATCATTATGAAGCCTTTACTACATTTGACTGTAAAGAAACATCTAAGGTTACCACATAATGAAAAACAAAGCCTGGAAGAAACCAGATCAAATTATTTCACTTGGAGAATGTAGAATTTGTAACAAAGAAATTACGAATGATATGAACTTCCTATCTTTTGCAGATGAAACTAGATCCCACATAACTTGCGATAAAAAAGAATACTTTAAAAAATTAATAGAAAAGGACAAATAAACTATGGCATTAACTACAAGACAGAAAAGCACTTTAAAAAAACATAGTGTGCATCACACAAAAAAGCACATGAAAGATATGAAAACATCTATGGCCAAAGGTATTAGTTTTACTAAGGCTCATAAGATTGCACTTAAAAAGGGTAAAAGATAATGGCAAAAGCAAAAGGTTTATATGCCAACATTCATGCTAAGCGAAAAAGAATTAAAGCTGGTAGTGGTGAAACAATGAAACGACCTGGAGCTAAAGGTTTTCCCACAGCAGCAAATTTTAAGAGAGCAGCTAAGACTGCTAAGAAAGTTAAGAAAACAAAAAGAAAGTAACAAAATCGGTTTGATCTTTTCAGATCAGTTGTCAGTCATTTGGCTTTCAGGGGTAGTGGTGGGTAAAGAATTTTAGTGGTATAAAAAGTACATTGTGTTATCGTTTTAGATACATGAGTTATGTAAATGAGATGAAAACAAATATGAAAAATATACTGTGATTATACTTTTTTGTAAAAGACTAGGTATAGGTAGGTTTTTAGGGTGGGCAACTTGATTAACAGTCAACTGCTCTACCAACTGAGCTACCGAGGAATATTAAAAGTGTTTATATATATAGCCGAATTGAATCGCAAGATTTTTTTCGGCTCTTTTTTTGTGACTATAATATTCGTTTTAAAGGGAAAAAATAATTTTAATTACAAAAGTTATACCAAAATTATACCGAATCGGTTCTCACAATTTCATATTTTTTTTATATCACCTGGAACTAAGGGTAAAATGATTGCAGTATATGAACAAATGACTGTTGTAATCTACTTAATCTCAGGTATAACTTATGTAATATATAACGTCAATAAACATAGGAGAGAGAATATGTCAGCAAAAACAAAAATATACATTAGCAAAAGTACAGCAGTAAGTTTTAAACAAATAGCAAGTATGTTTGAAACCATAAAAAAAGATGTAAATGGTAAAGTTTATTTTACAGTTGAAGATACAAATAAATTAAGTCCTTATGCAATGGAGTTAATGTGTCTAATAAATGAAAAAATTGGTCTTAAAGTTTTAATTAAAACTAACCCTATATATCCTAATCCAGTTGATGAGCTGGAAGAATGTAAAAAAGAAAATGAGCTAAACTATTATGGAAAGAATTTGAATCTGAATTAAAACAAAAGGGAGAGCATAATGTCTAAAGAAAAACTACAATATAATAATATCACACCAGTACAAGTTAGAGGTCAGACTAAGTATCGTTTTCAGTACAAGGGTGCTGATAATAAAATCAAGTTTATTACAAGGGGTAAGAGAAAAAATCTTACTCCTATTGTAGTAAAGAAAGTTGAAACTGATGGTTTTAAAATTACTGACTTTAGCTATTGGAGTATAGATGAAGCTCACCAACTATGGTATGATCGTCTAATAAAGAAGAATGCAGCTTATAACAAGCCCTCAGAGAGCTGTATAAGGGATTATAATAGCATGGCTACCTTTCATATCTTGCCATACTTTTATAACCAGGATGCCAGGTTAATTGACAAAGATTCCATTAAATCATTTGTTAAATTTTTAGAAAAAAAGGAAGCAATTAATGCTAAGACATTATCTAAAGTGTTTAATGTTCTGAGTGCTATCTTAGATGCTTCTGCTGCTAAAGGAAAGTTGGCTAGGAATGTATGTAAAGATATGGATTATCTTTATGACATTGTGATTGAAAAGCGTAAGTTTGATAAGTTAGATTTTGAGGTCTGGTCATTGGACAGAATGATTGATCTTATTAATCATACTAAGAGAGCTGATATAAAATTAATGTTTTTATTGATGCTTGAAACTGCTTGTAGACCTAGTGAGATTAGAGGTTTGAATAGATCACATCTAAGGTTTAAATCTAACTCTCCATACTTATCAATTTCTAATGCAGTTAAAAGAAATGGGAGTCTTGGTTTAACTAAAAACAAAAAGGTTAGGGATCTAGTTATTTCATCTAGTTTAAAAGATAAGATTCAAGATCATCTAAACCAATTACCAGAAACTCAAGATAGTTTGTTCCTAGAGAAAAATGGTAAATATGTAAGGCTAGAAACTCTTATAAAGCACTTAGACAAGGCAACAAAGAGTTTTGGGGAAGAACTACCCATCAATCGTAAGTGCTATACTTTCAGACATTTTATGGCAACATACTGGGCATGGAAAAAAAAGTACACAGATCCTCAAGACCTGGCTGATGCTCTTGGTGATGATAGTGTAGATTTTGTTAGAAGAACTTACATCAAGCCTTATGCTAATACTGAAATGGAAAAAGGAAGAAGCGATTGGCAAAACCAACAGTTTAATAACTAATTATTTATACCAATACTTTTCGTAGTTCTCTGAGTTGTAGGGAACTACCTCCCAAATATCTTTTCTTTTAAATGATCTCTTACCCCAATCCAGAGCTTCTGCTTCTGTTGCAAAAATCTGATTGCTATAACTTCTAAATTTATCTTTGGGTTTAAATATAATAAAAAACATTTTTAAAAAAGGAAGTAGGAGATGACTAAAAAACCTACTTCCTTAATACACAAAAGTGGATGGTTACAAAGCACCCACAACCACTTACACCATTAAAGAATAATGATGTAATAAGCACTTATTAAAGCTCAGATGATAGGGAGCAATCTCTATCTTTAGAACTATTAATTGGTGGCTCATATTGACCAACTAATTTTGTATAGAGGTTTTTAAGCTCTGTATTAAATGATGGATATAATCTTAATTGATAGATGTTGGTAAATTGCTCAATCTCCATATTAAAAAAACAACACACTTGAAATGTCTTGTAAAGGGAAAGAGTATTTTTCCCATGCTCAAATTTTTGAATTTGTTGGAAGCTGCAATCTAATACTTTGGCTAATTGCGTTTGAGTACATGGTTTATTAACTTGAATTGTATCTATAATATTTCCAGCTTTATCATATAATAATTTTTGTATTTTTCTGGAAGCTCTTGCTTGTCTTAATCTTTTACCAATCTCAATATCTATTTCTTTTTGAAGCTCACTTTTGATCGCTGATTTATATGGTCTTGTCATTTCTCTCCTTATTTTGGGCAGACTCCTAGCCTGTAATATTTTACAACTTTTAAGTTAGTTAGTAATTAAAGCTGAGTGAACTTGAAAGTAGCATCGCCATTTTCAACTAACACTATTTGTCGAAAAGTTTTTACATAAGATTTAAAAGCTTTAAGTGAATGAACGCATTGACCTGTGTTTTCTTTTGGTTTTTGCATAATCTCACCATGAAGTTTTTGAAGCTTAGCATATCTTCTCAACAAACTATTACTCCTTGCCATCCTGATCTGTCCTATTGTTAAGTTTAATCACAGATTTTTCTAATTTAATTTCTGTGACTTTAAGCTCAGCATTATCGCTGACATCTGATTTGGCAGCAATTTCTGCCGATTCAAATTCTTCTTTAGTTTGAAAACTTGCTTCAAAAAAACTTTCTTTAATAACCTTGCTCATCTTCTGAACTCCATTGTTGAATACTCTCTGTTAAAACTAAGATTGGGTATCTGACTAATTTGTTTTTTAGATAATCTAATTTTACGATGAGCTGCTAAACCTTTTGAGATTAAACCTAACTTAAAAAGTTCGGCACATATTGCACCAGCTCTAGCTCTGCTGAATCCAAATTTCTCTGCTATCTCTTTATAAGTTGGGCTGAATTTATATTGTTTAATAAATGTTGATATAAAATCTAAGCAATCGTATTTGATCTTGCTTAAATATATATGATCGTTTTCTTTATTATCTTCCATCTTTATCCTTATCAAATAAATTAGTGATGTTAGGTTTAGTTACATAGTCAGGTGCTTTTTGTTTTGGACTACCTAATCCTTGCAATTGAAGTTCTAGTTTTGCTGAATACCAATTAGCTTTTTTTACATCCATCAAACAAGCTTCTGTTGTACTGCCATGTTTCGCACCAAACCTCATTGTGTATTTCAAAATTTGAGATCGTAGGAAACCAACTACCTCTAAACTGGATAGTTGGCTTACTATTGCATCGTAAGTCTGAATACTTTTTTTATAGTGATTTGGGTTTTCGCTTTCAGCCATTAAAAGGGTGCATCCTCTTTTTTGAATGGCTCAGAAATTTTACCACTCATGTCTGGTTGTGTTTCTTTTTGTTTATCAAGCTGCATCCACATGGCACATTTTTTAGTGTTACCATCCATTGTGACTTGACCCTCAAAGTGGGGATATTTTTTACCAGCAATATCAGTTTCTTTTGGTTTTCTTTTCCACAAACTTATTTGATTATCAAACTCTGCCATTGTTATTTCCTTGTTGTTTTTGTATTTGTGATTTTAGTTTTGTGTATTCTGTATCAACTCTTATGTCCTCAATAGGATCAGAACTGATTTGTTTTAATTCAGATTCAAATTCTTTCATCTGTATCTGAATATTATTTTCAAACTTGTTTGGTGATGTTGAAAGTTTTGCAACATCTTTTAATTTTGCAATCCAATCGTTAGCTAATTTTGTTGTATCAACTTTAGGTATAGGTTTAGCTGCACTAACAGTAGGTGCTTTAAAAGGTTTAGCTTTATAACCATCATCATTATCTAAACCAGTTTCTAAATTAAGTGCATTTAAAAAAGCATACTTTCTACTGTATGACATAGCATTTCCTGTTCCATATTTATCGGTGTTGCCAAATGCTGAACAGCCTTGAATTAAAACATATTCTTTTGAAGTAGTGTCATGGATAGTCATTTCACATTTAATAAAAACATACTTGTCAGTAACAGTAGGTTCATAACTACAAAGTGGATATAAACCATGTTTGTTTAGAGCTTCCATAGCTACTTTTTGTACTGCATCATGCATTAAAGCATTGAATACCATGCCACCTTTTTTAGGTGCTTTAATAACTTTGTCTGCTTCTTGACTTGCCTTACTTAATTTCTCATAAATATTACTCATCGCTCTCTCCTTGTTTTCTAATTGCTTTTTGTAAAATTTCTTTTTGTTTTTTTAATTGATTATTTTCTTCTAACAATTCACTATTAAGTTTTTGATGACCTTGGTCTACTTCCTCAATTCTTTTTATTTCATCCTCAAGTTTCTCAATCACATTGTCCTGAGTTAAGAGTTTTGCATTTTTAAAAACTAATTTTTCAATTAGCTCAGATTTAGGAAGTGTTTGGTAGTGATCCACTAAACCTTTAAAGTCCATAAATATCCAAGAATTTTTGTTTGTATTCACCAGGAACATTTTCCCACATGAAAGTATTTTTTTTTATATCTGATACATCAGGTACACAAAGCCAAGCTAACTTTTCAATATCACCATCAGCTATCTCTAATTTCTTTTGCCAAGCCTTTTCATATACTTGTAAAATTTTTATAGCCTGATCTAAGTTCTCTTGCTTTAATTCATCACAATTATTTTCAGTAAATAATTTCCTATCGCAGTTACTGGCATAGCTTAAAAATGGTGGTAGTGGACAAGAATTTTTATATAGTGAAATTTGAATGACATCACTAAAGTATGGTCTAGTTGGAACTTTAACATTACTATAAACCCAATCGTCAATTCTATTATCTATTACTGGTTTATCAGTTTTTTTCTTTACTATTTTAACAGGATTTTTTAGTGGACTTAATTTGGCAGTACCAAAACAATTTTTAATATCTCCAAAATTTAGTAAGCCAATTAAATCTAAATACATTAACCAAAATGTTTCTACATTAGGTAGCCATGCTGTATATTCTAGTTCTGCCTTAAATTCTTGTGGTTCTAATTCTGCAATATTATCTAAATGATTTTGTGCTGTAGCTCTTAAATTTTTAACTATAAACTTAAATTTATATTTATCTTTATCGCTAAATGCTAAATATGAATCTATATCTTTTTGAATTTTATTACTGTTAATTACTTCATCCAAATTTAATTTTTTTGTAAGAACTTCTTGGACTACATCATGGACAAGAGTACCACCTTGAAAACTTGCATTGTTTAAGTTTCTTGTTTCTTTAGGTAATAATATTTTTTTAAAAAATCTATCTGAATGTTTAAGACAAGCTGTGGATTTTGAAGTGTGTTTTAAACCAAATTTTGTGTAGCAATCTGCAATTTTTCTGATTCGTTTCTCCATACATAGTAGATATACTATGTAATGCTCAAAGCAACTTAATTATCACTCAATGATAAATGGATTAATAATCCCAGTATGATGGGTAGAGTTCTGTTTCGATTCTTGAAGTCCAAGATGGAGTAATATCAGTTGCGATGTTTGGAAGATTAACTTTACCAGTTGACCATGATCTATCCACCACATCATAACGACCATTACTATTTGGTTCTAAGAAACCAATAAAAATAGTTTTAGTTTTCTTGTCCTGGCAAATACCAAATCTTGCATCAGCACCAGTATAAATATTGTTTCTAGGTTTAAAGACTCTAATCAAACCATTAGAGCTTGGAGTTTTAGTTATGATGGCTTGGCAACCAGTATATCTAACTGGCACAGCACATTTTTTAATTTCTTTTTTAGCAAATAAATTTACTTGTCCATCGCTAAAAGCACCACCAATAACATCTACATATGCAGCCATACCTAAAAAATAATTAGCTGAAATAAATTGATCGCCATTAGTTCTAAAATCATTAAAAAATTTTGACAGATCAACAGCCAATTCTTGAGCATCAAAATAGCCTGGAGCATTAGGATCTCTATTAATTAATCTTGAGATTTTAACTCTCATATTAGCTTGATCTTTTTTAGGGTAAGTAGCTCTAATAAAATCGTCAGTAGTTTTTTTATATCTTTTTTTAAGAAACTCTAAACCCTCTTTTCTAAAACCATTTGTGCTATCAGTCATATTATTCTGAGTCTTGTATAGCACATCGAATTTATTTGTTGGTTTTTTATTTAACATAACTTGACCTTATGTTGACTTGATTGTGGTTGCAACATTATTATCTCTGGTTATTAATTGTGTTAGCGATTCATTTGTAAAATTAATTGGTGGATCTCTGGACTATATGAGAGAAAACATAGATAAAATAAGGGCTTTAGTAACTATTGTAAGGGAAATAGTTTCTCTAATAGTTTTTTATAAACAAAAATCATCATTAATTAAAACAGTCCAAAATGGGTTTAGCAACCTTTTTTACAGTAAATGTCGCACCATATTTAGTGCCAAAAACGAATCACCTACTATATGAGCATATTTTTTTTAATATTAGCATTTGGAACATCTGACATTAATCCAGGCTACCAACTTATTAAAATTCCTATCACACAAACAGTTAAGAAAATCACTTGCCAACAAGCTTATGAAAAGACCATAGACAAATCAGATAAGGACTTTGGCAATTTTTATAAGGGAAAAATAATCTCAGCTCATTGGTGTAAAGACAAAAAAGGTGAGTGGGTTAAATGAGTCCAGAAATAGAACTAGATTTATATGAGATAACAACTGCTGCCCAGACTGGTTTGCTTAGAGTTACTGAAAGCATGAAACAAAAGCAAGAATGGTGGCATGGTTACAAAGGTACATTAGAAGATAAGATTGCTAAAAGTATTAGTGGTGCAATGGCAGAAATTGCATTGTGTGTTTATCTAAAAACACCATTTGAGTTTCATACCAATGTTGGATCAGCTCCAGATGTTAAATACAAAAATTACAATATCCAGGTTAGATCCCAGACTCCTAAAAAAAATGACAACAACTCATTAATCATAAGACCAGGAGGAGTTAAACCAAATGAGATTTATGTATTTGTATTAAGTGAAGCACCAAAATTTACTATCAAAGGATTCATTAATAGTTCTGCTGTAATAGGTAAAGATGATTATTTAACAGACTTCAATCTTGCCAGACCAAAAGTTTGGGCAGTACCTTTAAAAATTTTAAATCCAATAATTCTACTTAAAGACGAAAGTTTAAACTAATGGCTAATGTTTATGGAGATGTGAAAGTTTGTTGTAAATGTGGCAGCGATGCCGATGTCATTGAAAGCAATTGTAATTATTGTGCAGATTGTATTAGCCACAAATGGACTGGAAAAAACATAGAGGAATTATCTGAGGAAATATTAAAGCAAGATAAATTAAAGGTGGTCAAACCATGATCCCATTTCCTAAAAAGAAATACAATATTATTTATGCTGATCCACCTTGGTATTTTAAAGCTCACTCAAAAAAAGGAGAAGAACGAAATGCTACAAAACATTATCCATGTATGGAATTTGACGATTTATTGGATCTTAATATTAATGATATTGCTGCTGATGATTGTGTATTGTTTATGTGGGTTATTGATCCTTTACTGCACAAATCTTTTGAGCTGCTTAAAGCATGGAATTTTAAATTTAAGACAGTAGCTTTTACCTGGGTAAAACAGAATAGAAAATCTGAGGGTAATTTTACTGGAATGGGATATTGGACTAGAGCCAACCCAGAGATGTGTCTGTTAGCTACAAGGGGCAAACCTAAGAGGGTTTCGATGAGTGTTAAGCAACTTGTTATGGATGTAAGGAGAGAACACAGTAGGAAGCCTGATAGGATCAGGAATGACATAGTAGAGCTTTGTGGTGATATTCCCAGAATCGAATTATTTGCCAGACAAGATTTTAAAAGCGATGGATGGGATAATTGGGGGAATGAGCTTTAATGCAATTATTTCATGGAGATTGTTTAAAGGTTATGAAAACCTTGCCAGACCAAAGTGTGGATTTTATTTTAACTGATCCACCTTATGGAACAACACAATGTAAGTGGGATAGCATAATTCCATTTGAGCCAATGTGGAATGAATTAAAAAGAATAATTAAAGATAATGGCTGTATTGCTTTATTTGGTAGTGAGCCTTTTAGTAGTGCTTTAAGAGTAAGCAATATTAAAAATTACAAATATGATTGGATATGGCAAAAAACTAATGTCATGGGTTTTTTAAATGCAAAAAAAAGACCATTAAAAGAAATAGAAAATATAAGTATTTTTAATTCTAAAATATACAATCCACAAGGTTTAGAAAAAAATTTAAAAGGTAAAAATCGTAGAGGAAAAAAAACAGAAGTTTTAGGAAAATATTTTAATAATAATATTAGCGAATTTACAAATTATCCAAAAACAATAATAAAATTTAAAAGTGAAAGAGGATTGCACCCAACCCAAAAGCCAGTAGCTTTATTAGAATATTTAATCAAAACTTATACTAACGAAAACGATACTGTTTTAGATTTTACAATGGGATCTGGCTCAACTGGAGTTGCAGCTAAAAATTTAAACAGAGAATTTATTGGAATAGAACTAGATCAAGAATTTTACAAATTATCAAAAAATCGCATTGAAGCTAAGGATTTGCTTATATGAAAACATTTGAAAAGTTTCATACCGATTTATTAAACAACAAAGTTCTAAGTGCCAATGAAAAGGTTGTTTATATTATTTGTAAGAGTTTTGAAAATGCACCAATGGGTTGTCGTATTTCTCATAAGTATTTGATGGATAGAACCAAAATTAAGACCAGGAAAACATTAATTAAAATCCTTGACCGACTCACTTTGTTTGGAATGTTGGCTAGA
>Ga0308009_10000351_pt1 | contig 36205 bp, 30 predicted proteins | sample Neamet127_FD_203134 | JGI IMG/M metagenome (GOLD analysis project Ga0308009, IMG submission 203134) | Marine microbial communities from water near the shore, Antarctic Ocean - #127 | ecosystem: Environmental > Aquatic > Marine > Unclassified | place: Southern Ocean | collected 2014-07-24 | reverse complement strand
TGACTGATTCCATTAGAATCTGCCAGCCCTTTGTTTTACAAGGCCTTTTTACGACTCGCTTAACGCTTGTCTGAGGCCCTCTCTACAAGGGAGCGCCATTATATCCATCGCACAGCAAAGCACAAGCGCTTTATCAAAAGAATACCGAAAAAGGCACTAAAAAAGGATTACAAAACACACTAAAACTAAAAAGGCGCCAAGGGCGCCTTTTTATTAACAAGTACTACATGCAGATAAGTTAAAAGCTACATCACCAAATGGCGAATATCACCTAACAACTTACCAAGGTATTGCGTAAAACGAGCAGCATCAGCACCATTGACCGCACGATGATCATAAGATAAAGACAAAGGCATCATTAACTTTGGCTCAAACTCGCTACCATTCCAGCGCGGTTGCATTTCAGCTTTAGACACACCCAAAATCGCCACCTCTGGCGTATTCACTATCGGTGTAAACGCAGTACCACCAATACTGCCTAAGCTAGAGATTGTAAAGCAACCTCCCTGCATATCTGCAGGCATTAGCTTTTTATCTTTTGCTTTGGCGCCCATAGCTATGAGCTCTTCTGAAAGCTGCCAGATAGACTTTTTATCAACATCACGAATCACAGGTACCATCAGTCCAACTGGGGTATCAACAGCAACACCGATATGGACATAATGCTTTTGAATAATGTGCTCGCCATCGTTATCTAAGGAGACATTGAACTGCGGAAACTCTCGCAAGGCCATCGCACAGGCTTTTAGCATGAAGGGTAAAGGTGTAACTTTGGTACCCTTTTTCTCTGCTTCTGCCTTTATGCTTTTACGGAAGACTTCAAGTTCAGTAATATCCGCATGATCAAACTGAGTAACGTGAGGTACGTTAAGCCAACTACGGGTCATATTTTGCGCCGTAATACGTTTGATCTTACTCATTTTAATATGATCAACTTCACCAAACTGACTAAAGTCGATCGCTGGCGGCTGCTCTATACCCACACCTTGACCGGCAGATAAAGCAGGCTGAAGCATTTTCTGCTTCACAAACACCTGAACATCCTCTTTAAGCACACGGCCTCTAGGCCCTGTTGCAGAAACCTGACCTAGATCTACACCCAGCTCTCTAGCTAACATGCGCACAGCCGGGCCTGCATGAGCTGCACTTCCATCCCTAACTGGCGCAGCTGCAGATACTTTAGGTGCGGGAGCTTTAGCAGGCGACACAACTTTTTGGGCTACAGCGGCCTTACTAACTTGAGCCGTAACAGCAACACTTGGAGCTTTCACTTGAGTTACTGGCTCATCAGCCTTAATGGTTTCGTTAGAAGCAGCCATTAGCACCGCAATGGTATCTCCTACATTAACTTTTTGGCCCTCTGCTACTTTAAGTTCTAGCACAGTGCCTGCAAAATTGACTGGAATTTCCATAGAGGCTTTGTCTGTTTCAAGTACAACCAGACTATCGCCATCAGACAGCTCGTCGCCCACCTTAACGGAAATCTCAATGATTTCTACATCAGTGGCGCCACCTAAATCTGGCACTAACGCTAGACGCTCAGACTCCACCGAACTGGCAGACTCAGACTCTTTTACTGCCAAAACTGGTGCTGGCGATACAACCTCCACTTCGGCAGTAGCAGCTGCAACCTCTTCAGCTTTAACATCTATTACTTGTGCATCGGCAGAATCGCCGTGCGCAGCTTCAATTTCTATCATCACGTCACCCATGCTGCAGGTGTCGCCTTCTTTGAGTAGGATGGCTTTGATAGTGCCCGCACTTGATGCTGGAATCTCCATTGACGCTTTATCAGTCTCAACGACTATAATAGAGTCTCCTTCATCTACCACATCCCCAACAGCTACACAGATTTCGATCACTTCTACACTTTGCGCGCCGCCCATATCTGGGATCATCATATTACTTGTTGCCATGTCTTTGTCCTCTTTTCGTCAGCAGCTTACAGGTGAACAGGATTAGGCTTGTCACTGTCGATATTGAACTTTTTAATGGCTCGCGACACCTCACTTACCTTTATCGTGCCATCTTCTGCCAATGCTTTTAACGCTGCAACAACAATGTAGTAACGGTTAACCTCAAAAAACTCTCTTAGCTTTTCACGGCTATCACTACGACCGTAGCCATCTGTACCAAGCACTTTATAGGTAGCAGGTACAAACTCACGAATTTGCTCAGCAAATGCTTTCACATAGTCTGTGGCAGCAATTACTGGGCCTGCATGAGCTGAGAAGCACTCTTCTACATAGCTTTGTTTAGGCTGCGCCTCTGGATGGAGCATATTCCAACGACTAATATCTTGGGCATTGCGACCCAATTCGTTAAAGCTCGTTGCACTCCAGACATCTGAACCAATCTCAAAGTCTTTCGCCAAAATTTCTGCAGCAGCTTCAACTTCTCGTAAGATAGTGCCACTACCAAGCAACTGCACACGCTTTTTAGCTTTAGGCTTAATTTCTTTTAATAAGTACATCCCCTTAATGATGCCTTCCTCACAGCCGATAGGCATATCAGGCTGAATGTAGTTTTCGTTCATCACAGTAATGTAGTAAAACTTATTTTCTTTTAAATCGTACATGCGGTGCAGGCCATCTTGAATGATGACAGTAAGCTCATAAGCGTATGTAGGATCATAAGTAACACAGTTGGGGATTAGGTTACCTAAAATATGGCTGTGTCCATCTTCGTGTTGCAAACCTTCGCCGTTCAAAGTGGTACGACCAGCGGTGGCACCTATGAGGAAGCCACGCGCCTGACTGTCGCCAGCTGCCCATGCAATATCTCCAATACGCTGGAAACCAAACATAGAATAGAAAATGTAAAACGGAATCATGGCGTAATTGTTATTACTGTATGAAGTAGCACACGCCAACCATGCTGACATGGCGCCTGCTTCGTTAATACCTTCTTCTAAAATTTGCCCAGCCTGATCTTCTCGGTAATACATCACCTGATCCGAATCATGAGGCACGTATTTTTGGCCCTCTGCGGTATAAATACCTAGCTGACGGAACATACCTTCCATACCAAAGGTGCGCGCTTCATCTGGCACAATAGGCACAACACGCTTACCAATTTCTTTATCTTTAACCAAGGTGGTTAGGGTACGAACAAATGACATGGTCGTAGATATTTCACGCTTGCCGCTAGATTTTAATTGCCCACCTAATGATTTTAAGCTGGGTGTATTAAGTGATTCAAAATCACTACGACGACTAGGTAATACTCCACCTAAAGACTCGCGTCTTGCGCGCATATACTTCATTTCAGGCGTATCTTCTGCAGGCCTGTAATAGGGTACATTTTTAATTTGATCACGCGTTAACGGAATATTAAAACGCTGACAAAAGCTTTCCATTTCATCCATATCAAGCTTTTTAAGAGAATGGGTCGGGTTCTTTGCTTCACCTGATTTACCCATGCCATAGCCCTTAACGGTTTGGGCTAAGATCACCGTAGGGCGACCAACAGTGTGAGTGGCTTCGTGGTAGGCTGCATAAACCTTATAAGGATCATGCCCACCGCGGTTAAGCTTCATAATATCTTCGTCAGAGTAATCTGCTACCATTTCTAGTAGTTCAGGATACTTACCAAAGAAGTGCTCACGCGTGTAAGCTCCACCCATGGCTTTATAGTTTTGTAGCTCTCCATCAACCACTTCATTCATGCGCTTTTGTAGTAAACCTGTTGTGTCACGCTCTAATAAAGGATCCCAATGGCGGCCCCAAAGCACTTTTATCACATGCCAGCCTGCACCCTTAAAGATGCTCTCAAGCTCTTGTACAACCTTGCCGTTACCACGCACAGGGCCGTCTAAGCGTTGTAAATTACAGTTGATTACAAAAATAAGATTGTCTAGCTTCTCGCGAGCTGCAAGAGAAATGCACCCCAAAGATTCTGGCTCATCACATTCGCCATCACCCAAAAATGCCCAAACCTTACGGTCGCCATTATCTACTAAACCACGCTGCTGCTGGTAGCGCATAATGTGAGCTTGATGAATCGCCTGCAACGGACCTAAGCCCATAGAAACCGTAGGAAACTGCCAGTAGTCAGGCATTAGCCAAGGGTGTGGGTAAGAAGATAAACCATTGCCATCTACTTCACGGCGAAAATTATCCATTTGCTCATCACTTAAGCGCCCTTCTAGATAAGAACGTGCATAGATGCCAGGAGAAATATGGCCTTGAAAGAAGACCAGATCGCCTTCTTGTTGATCTGTATTACCACGGAAAAAGTAGTTAAAACCTACATCATATAAAGTAGCCGACGAGGAGAAGCTAGCAATGTGGCCACCTAAACCATCGTCATTATCATTTGCTCTCATTACCATAGCCATGGCATTCCAGCGAATTAATGAACGAATACGACGCTCTATAAATAGATCACCCGGCATAAGCTGCTCATCGCCTGGAGCAATGCTGTTTACGTAAGGTGTAGTAAGGGAATTTTCTACTTTTGCACCCTGCAACCGAGCTTGTTCGCCCAACTGCGCCAGAATAAAACGGGCACGATCAGCACCTTCATTTTTTATTACTGATGTCAAAGCATCCAACCACTCTTGTGTTTCGATTGGATCAATATCTGAATGAGACTGCAACACATTACTCTCCTGTCTACTTCTGCTGAAGCTTTTTGCTTCCGCACACTAAAAAAATATGTAGTAATACTACAATATTTACATAAATAATGCCAATTTAAGCTGGTTAAAAGTCGCTAGAGTAAATGTTTTACATTTTATTACTAAACACCATAACGCCTCATACCAAGCCTATAAGGAACCAATACTTCCCCCCTGCCTCTTAATAGACTCTTTAATAAATGTCAAATGATAAACCAGTAAGTTAAAAGCTTTTTTACCCACTTTATAAACCTACACACCCACACATGCGTATACTTTACTTACATTTAATATTGGCATTAGCATACCAGTAACGTTAACATTTGTACTCTAAACCTTTGTAAAGGCTGTGGTATCATATTGCCCGTTACACCACACCTCTAGCACCTAGCATGGAATCTTCAATGCCTACAAATAACGATCTTAACAACCATTATCTTAAAGCCGACCTACAAAGCAACGTAGCCGCAGCTTTGCTAGAAGATGTAGGTGAAGGAGACATTACAGCACGTCTTATTCCAGCAGATGAAATGGCTTGTGCGACGGTAATTACCCGTGAAGAGGCTACCATTTGTGGTGTCGACTGGGTGAATGAAGTGGCACTGCAAGTAGATCCTAGCATCGTCATAGATTGGATGGTGTCTGACGGTCAACACGCACAAGCTAATCAAATATTGTTCAAAGCCACTGGCAATGCTCGCAGCCTACTTACCTTTGAACGATGCGCTCTTAATTTTTTACAATGTTTGTCAGGCACTGCAAGCACTGCCTATTATTACGCCAATTTGGTAGCTGATACACAAGTAAAACTATTGGACACGCGCAAGACGATTCCAGGCTTACGCAAAGCCCAGAAATATGCCGTGGCTTGTGGCCAGTGCTTTAACCACCGTATTGGGCTATATGATGCGTTTTTGATCAAAGAGAACCACATAGCAGCTTGTGGCGGCATAAGCCAAGCCATTGCTACGGCTAGACAGCAAGAGCCGACTAAACCTGTGGAAGTGGAGGTGGAATCTATGGATGAGCTAAAACAAGCACTGGATGCCAATGCAGATCGGATCATGTTGGACAATTTCACCTTAAGTGACATGACAGAAGCTGTAAAGCTTGCAGCAGGACGAGCTCAACTGGAAGCCTCTGGCGGAATTACTGAGCATACTCTGCTCCCCATAGCTCAAACAGGGGTAGATTATATTTCTATTGGCGCATTAACCAAAGATTGTCGCGCCATTGATTTGTCTATGCGCTTTGTTTAAAACAACATTAGATGATCAAGCGAGAGCTTGATACCAATTTCTTCACCAATTTCATGATTATGGTGGGAATCAGCAAAGCAGGAGATGGTCTGATTTCCTGCTATTAACACCCGATATAAAAAGTGCGTTCCCCTAAAGCGCTTACTGATAATACGACCTGTTATAGGGCTATCATCTAAATGAAGCACGTCATCTGGGCGAATAAACACTTCTGCACTTTGTCCAATGGGAAAACCATGAGGACGGTCACTACACAATTCACCTATGGGTGATTGCACACAAGTGTCACTAATAACATTACAGGCCAAAAAGTCGCCTTCGCCTATAAAATCAGCTACAAATCTGCCATCTGGCTTGTGATAAATATTGTAAGCCGTATCCCATTGTTGGATACGGCCTTGGTTCATTACGGCCACATGATCAGCCATGGTAAAGGCTTCAGTTTGGTCATGAGTCACTAACAATCCTGGAATCTTCTCCTGCCTTAAAATAGCTCTCACTTCAGGCACTAGCTCTTCACGTAGCATGGCATCTAGGCCTGAAAAAGGCTCATCTAATAATAGCAAACTTGGTTTGGGGGCCATGGCGCGAGCCAGCGCCACACGCTGTTGCTGCCCACCTGATAATGCATGGGGATAACGCTCTTGATAACCACTCAAACCCACCAAACTCAACAACTCTTCAACTCGCTGCACCTGTTCGGCCTTGGGCCATAAGTGCAAGCCAAAAGCCACGTTTGCAGCGATATTCATATGAGGAAATAACGCCACATCCTGAAACACCATACCTACGTTGCGAGTTTCAGCTGGCAGGCAAAAATCGTCTTTAGCCAGAGTTTTACCTGACAAGCTGATACTGCCAGACTGCAACGGCACAAAACCAGCAATAGCGCGCAATAACGTGGATTTACCACAACCACTGGGGCCCAATAAACAGCCTATTTCGCCTATTCCCACTGCCAAGCTTACATCATGCACGATTGCATGCTGCCCATAAGCAATGTTTACCTTATCCACCAGCAAATGCTGGTCCGAGTTATCAAAAGACAGAGTTGACATAGTCATTTATCATTTCTCATATTAGTGAGGCCTGCGGCGAGATATAGAAGCGTGTAACATCAAAACAGGTATGAGCCCTACCAACACGATCATGATAGAAGCAGGCGCGGCATCTACAAGCCTCTCATCTGAAGCTAATTCATAAGCCCTCACGGCCATGGTATTAAAGTTAAAGGGCCTCAATATTAATGTTGCCGGTAGCTCTTTAAGCACATCCACAAAAACGATCAAGACCGCAGTGAGTATAGAACCACGCATTAAAGGCACATGAATTTGACGCAAGATAGCCCAGGGACTGTGACCCATTGAGCGACCCGCGTGATCTAAGCTCGGTTTAATTTGGTCTAAACCTGCTTGCACACTGCCAAGAGCAACAGCCAAAAAACGCACAGTGTAAGCAAACAATAACGCCACCAAACTGCCAGACAAAAGCAGCCCAGGATTATCCCAACCCAAACCTTCAAACATGGCGATGATACTATGATCCATCCACGCCAAAGGAATCAATACACCAATCGCAATAATAGTGCCAGGTAAGGCATAACCAAACCCTGATATAGCAATCACAGTGCTAATGGGCTTAATGGGTTTATTTCTTTTTGCATAAGACAAAATGATAGCTAATATTACCGCAATAAGTGCAGCCATAAAGGCCAAACTAAATGAGTTCCAGGCAAGCTCTACAAAGTCCCAACCCAAAGGCTGCGCTTCAAATATAGCCCAATATAATAACTGTGCGGCTGGAATCATAAAACCAAAAAGCAGTGGCGCAAGGCATAAGGCAAAAGCTATGAGTGCCTTACTTCCATCTAGAGGAATTAAATCAGCGCGAGCTTTAGACTCTACTGCAGAGTGGTAGCGAGCACGACGGCGCGAATAGCGCTCTAGCAACACCAATAACATTACAAATGCCAATAAGCCCACAGCAAGTTGAGCGGCAGCAGCCGTATCACCGTATCCGTAGAAAGTTCTAAAGATGCCTGTGGTAAAAGTGCTCACACCAAAATATTGCACCGTGCCATAGTCGGCTAAGGTTTCCATCAGCGCCAAGGATAAGCCTGCAATAATAGCTGGTCTTGCCATGGGTAACGCCAAACTCCATAAAGCACGCCACCTTGAATAACCTAAGCTGCAGCCTACTTCGATACTATTAACAGACTGCTCCAAAAAAGCAGATCTAGCTAAAAGATAAACATATGGATACAACACGAGTGACATCATCACGATAGCGCCGCCCATGGATCTAATTTCAAAAAACCAATAATCGCCGTAACCTAAACCAGTTAACTCTCTTATAGACGTTTGCACTGGCCCTGCATAGTCGAGTATGCCGGTGTAGGTATACGCAATAATATAAGCAGGCATGGCAAGGGGTAATAATAACGCCCAACTAAACCATCTTCGACCTGGAAAGCTGCACATACTGGTGAGCCATGCTGTGGGCACGCCCAATAAAAGCACGCCTGTACCTACCCCAAACAACAACAGCAAAGAATTAACTAGGTATTCACTTAACACCGTATCAAACAAGTGCTGCCAAAGTGCGCCATCAGCAAGCATGGCATAGCTGCCAATCACAATCACTGGAAGCAATATAAAAACTGCAATCACAACAGCAAAAGCACTTAACCCATGGCGTTTAAACATTAACCTTTATTACCTATTTCCAACCAGCGCGATCCATTAATTTAATCGCTTTTCGATTATTGAGACCTAAAATTTCTAAATCAATCGGGTCCATCTTGTAATCACCAAAGCCTTTAAGTGCTTGTGAAACCTCTACACCGTCAACCACAGGATATTCATTATTGATCTTGGCATACCATGCTTGTGCGGGCGCAGAAGCCAAGTATTCTAACAGAGCTTGGGCTTCATTGTAGTGTTTACCATATTTAGTAAAGGCTGCACCACTTACATTGACGTGGGCGCCGCGATTTGCTGCACCTTCGCCCTTTTGATTAGGCCAAAATACTGCTAGTTTGTTAGCCACTGCTTGATCTTCAGGCTTGCTACTATTGATCAAGCGCGCAAGGTAATACGTGTTTGCAATGGTCACATCGCACACCCCTGCTGCCACAGCCTTTAACTGATCTGTATCCCCTCCAGAGGGTGATTTGGCTAAATTATTAACCATACCTTCTATCCAGCTTTGCGTGGTTTCATCGCCTAATGCATGGATAGCGGCCGCTACTAGAGACTGGTTGTACACATTTTGAGAAGACCTAAGGCAAATGCGACCTTGCCATTGCGCCTGAGCCAATGCCTCGTAGGTAGTTAATTGGCCTACATCAACGCGGTCTTTGGCATAAATAATAGGCCTTGCTCTTAGGGTGAGCCCATACCAATAATGTTCAGAATCTCTTAGCGCTTGGGGTATAGACGCCTCTAATGCAGGCACAGCTACAGCCTTTAATACACCTGCCTCTTTAGCACGATGTAAGCGACCGACATCTGATGTGATAAAAATATCTGCTTCAGTTGCACTGCCTTCTACTTGCAAACGCTTTAATAATGCATCAGCTTTGCCTGTAACAAGGTTAACTTCAATGCCTGTAGAGGCACTAAATTCATCCAATAAGGGCTTAATCAACGCTTCCTTGCGGGCAGAATAAACGTTAACAACGTCAGCCGCTTGGGCGACGTTTGCACACAAAAACCCTGCAGTAAAAGTGGAAAATATAAGCTTATTAATGAGAGTCATGGGATCTCCTGTCATGTCTCGTTTCAATGTTAATTACGTCATATAAATAGACTGCCACTTGCCTTTAAATAGCTGGCAGACCATTCAATACCAAAAATTATACCCAGCAGTTAACGCAAATGCAAATCATTCTTATTAAGATTTACAATAAAGCTTTAGTTTGCATTGATTAAGGAAAAATAGTTTTATTTACACACTTTGCTAGTAATGCAGCTACACATAGAATTGATCAACTGGTAGAATGCGCGGCTACAACGTCCCAGTAGCTCAGCTGGATAGAGCAGCCGCCTCCTAAGCGGCAGGTCGGAGGTTCGACTCCTCTCTGGGACGCCATTCTTCTGTTATCCCCCGTACCGTCCAGACCAAACCCTGCCCAAGATCCCTTGAAAATACCGTGACATGGGTATATTCTCATCCTATGCGGTATTTTCTGGTATCGCTGAAGCCTATATCATTTGGTATGTAGGTTGGTATGTAAAATAGTTAAACTACACATACATACCAAAAAATAACTCTCAGGCCATTGGGCCACATACCAAAAACCACACCAAAACCGAGGTGACCCTATGCCTAAGCTAATTACACAATTAACTGACAACCAGTGTAAGCACGCCAAACCAAAGGATAAAGCCTACGGTCTACCTGACGGCGATGGAATGTGCTTATGGATTACACCTAACGGCAAAAAGGCGTGGGTACTTAGGTATACAATACCCTACACCAAAGATCGGACGACATGGGCACTTGGTAGCTATCCTGCAGTCAACCTTAAATCTGCCAGAAAATCACGAGCGGGATATTTATCATTATTGGCAGATAACATAGACCCGAGAGAGTGGAAGAAAGAGCAAGACAGAAAAGCTGAGCAACAAAAAGACAACACACTAAGACGTGTTGCAGAACTGTGGATGGAAGACAAGCTGCAAAAGGCTACAGCTAACCCACAGACTACCAAAGACATATGGAACTCACTGGAAAATCACATATTCCCAAAGCTCGGAAAGCGTCCTATCAATGAACTTAAACCCAAACTGGTTGCAGAAATCATTAAGCCACTTGAAAGTAAGGGTTCACTGGAATTAGTCAAACGCTTATGCCAGCGTATCAACGAGATCATGGCGTTTGCACTCAATGAAGAGTTCGTAACCGACAACCCACTTGCACAGATTAAGGACAAGTTCAAAGCGCCAAGCACCACACACCACCCTTCATTAGAAACCAAAGAGCTGCCTGAGTTAATGAAGGCAATCATTACCGCCAACATAGCAATACCGACACGGCTCTTGATTGAGTGGCAGTTGCATACAATGGTTAGGCCAAGCGAGGCAGCGCGTACTAAGTGGACCGAGATTGACCTTATCAATAATATTTGGACTATACCTAAAAATCGCATGAAAAAGGTTGGCACTGACAAACAGTGGGAAGAACGTAAAGACCACGTTATTCCGCTAACCAATCAGTCATTAAGCCTACTCATACAAATGAAACCATTCAGCGGCCACCTTGAGTACGTATTTCCCAACCAACGAAACCGAGAATCCCATGCAAGCGCCGACTCGGCTACCAAAGCGTTATCTAAGATGGGGTTAAAAGGCAAGCAAACAGCCCATGGTATGAGAACAATGGCTAGCAGCACCTTGAACGAAGAGCAATTCAACCCCGACGTTATAGAAGCAGCCTTGTACCACCTAGACCCCAACGAGCAAAGGCGCACGTATAACCGTACAGATTACTTTAAGCAAAGGCGTGTGATGATGGAGTGGTGGAGCAACCGAATAGAACAAGCTATTAGCGGTAAGATGGAAGAAACCGATGGTAACAAAGGCTTACGGAGCATTAACTAACCAGCTTTACTATCTCTAGGCTTATTACCAAACGTCAGCATACCCACCCATTTCCGCATTAAGCATGAGGTATAGATAATTCCTAATAACCGCGCAGAACCGCCCTAACCTAGCTGTGTTATCAACGAAACGCAGAGGGCTTTATGCCAAAACAATACTACGAAAAAAACCTACAGCAAACTAATATCACCTACCTTAAGAGACAGGAACTAGAGGCTAGATACCAAGTCACCAAGACAACCATTTACTCATGGATTAAAACTCGAGGCTACCCAAAGCCTATTCATTTTGGTGCAAACTTAGTTCGATGGAACTCAGCCCAAGTTGATGCATGGGAAGTTGAGAAGGAGGCCGTGTAATGAAAAAAACCACTTCCAACAGAAGTAGCACCAATTACCTCGACTGCAACCATTATGTCCAAGACGATCGCCTTCATCACACCTTCATGAATACAAAGGGTGAACTATGGCGAACATAAATAGAGATACACGAATTAAGAGTTTTGCTGGTATTCCGCGAATTGTCATGGAATCAGATGATTATTTAAACCTACAGTCTGGAGGTCGATCTCTACTTTTTGAATTTGCATACCAGTATAAGGGGAAAAATAATGGCAACCTAAGCGCTACCTTTAACCAAATGAAACAGAGAGGATTCAGGTCACCAACCACTATTGCTAAGGCTTTAAAAGAGCTTCGAGCCGCTAAAATGATAATTAAGACTAGACAAGGCGGTAAGAATTACCCTTGTTTGTATGCGATCACATGGCAGCCTATTGATGAATGTCGAGGTAAAAACCTAGACCTTGGCCCTACAGTAACAGCACCAAGAAAATTTTCACTTGAGCAAAAGTGACTATAGTTAAAACAGAATCCCTGGGTCAGAAACTGTATCAACTTAATACATAAACTGTATCAAGTGAGGGAAATATGACAGCTCAATGAGAAGTGTTAATACAGAAACTGTACCAGTAGAGGGTATGCATGGCGTTCTTGCTATACAGAAACTGTACTCCCTTATATATAGCCATACCTATAGCTATTAAATGACTGATAAAGCAAGCGAGTTATCACATGATTAAGAGGTCACAAACAGCTAAAACCAACTTGGAAATATCACAAGAACCTAACAGCCCTGTCATGAAGCTGATCAAGCAAACAGGTATTGAGGGTATAGAGCTTGATGTAATCAAAGGAATAATTAGCCCTTTAGTTAACCTAATTCGTAGTCAGGAAAACAGTGATTCTTCTGATAGTTTTGACAGCGAGTTTAATAAGTCTATAACGCTTATAGCTGCATCTGATCCTAAGAATCAGCTTGAACTCATGCTGGCTACACAATTGGCCATGACTCACATTACCTTGGGCAAAAGCGCACAGCTATTAGATCGTAATTGCAGTGAGGTTAAAACTATAAACAGCCTGGGCAATCTCTACACCAAGTTATCGAGGTTAGGCATAGATCAGATCAATACACTTGAGCGCATGAAAGGTAAAGGCCAGCAAAAGATCATTGTTGAGAAGGTAAATATTGAAGCTGGCGGTCAGGCTGCTATTGGAGTTTATGAGGGGGGTAGGGGTAAATGCTAAAAAGGGACTATAAAGCCCATGCAGCGGCCAATCGGTTTGACCTAAGCGCCTTGCCCGATTGTGGCGCTAAAACGCGCTCAGGAGGCTTGTGCAAGCATAAGGGAAACATTCGCAATGGTCGATGTAAATGCCACGGCGGGGCCTCTACAGGGCCAACGAACCAGACCTATGGAAGGAATCATCATAGGTACGTACATGGCCTTAGAACTCAAGAAACCATCGTCATGCGTAAGCTCGTAGCAGAGATGAGTAAGTCATTGAAAGATCTGATACAGCTATCCTAAGAAAGAGCCTCATTTTTCGTGTCGGAGCTCACCACTATTGGAACACACTCATCTTATAAATTTAAACTAGGGCTAAGCGTTCCATCTATATATAGCAAGGCATCTTTTTTACAAACACGGATTCCCGAGATGTTACCCACTGTCATTTCGGTGTGTTTACGTGTCTTTGCTTTAATCACAACTCCTGTGGGTAATTCTAGTGTGACAATACCATCAACACCTAGGTGTTCTATCTTAACAATTTTACCCTTGCCAACGCTGTCGCTCTCTTCACCTACCATTACTATATGTTCAGGGCGGATGCCCATCTGGTAAAGAGAAGCATTGCTTCCCACTGGCAGTGTCTTAGTTAAACTAAGTGCCTCTGTGCACAGTGAACCTAAGTTGGGCTCTAAAGTGATCATATTCATGGGTGGCGACCCTATAAAATAACCAACAAAATCATTCTGCGGCCGAGAAAATAGTTCTTCTGGCGTCCCTGATTGCTGCAATAGTCCGTCTTTCATTACCACTATTTCGTCGGCAAAACTCATGGCTTCACTTTGATCGTGGGTCACCAGTATCATTGTCATGCCAGTTTGACGGTTAATCTCACGGAGCTTACGACGTAACATAAACTTCATCTGTGGATCAATAACGGTCAACGGCTCATCCAATAGAATTGCACTTACATCTTCTCGCACAAGCCCACGGCCTAAAGAGATCAATTGCTTTTGATCAGCACTCAGCTTGCGTGCAGGCATATCAAGCGCATAGCCTAGGTCTAAAAGTGTGGCCACTTCAGCCACACGCTGCCTTATCATAGCGGGGGCCATCCCTCTGCACTCAAGTGGAAACGCGAGGTTTTGCCTTACTGTCTTAGTTGAATAAATAACCGGAAACTGAAACACTTGAGCGATATTTCGTTCAGATGTTGGAACGTTTGTAACGTCCTGATCATCAAAAAGTAAGCGCCCATGCGACGGCGACACAAGCCCTGAAATAATATTGAGCATAGTGGTTTTACCACAACCTGAAGGCCCCAGCAAAGCGTATGTTTTACCATCCTGCCAAGTGAGGTTGACCGGTTTAAGCGCAAAGTCATGTTTGCCTTCTGGATTGGGCACATAACTATGCCCAAGGTTTTCCAGTACAATTTTAGCCATCTTAGTTGCTCCTGATTGTTATATTGCGGCCATCTGGTGCAAACAGCATCATTTGGCCTGCTTGGATCGAGATACTAAGGTCATCACCCGATTTAAATGCTTCTATACCTTCGACCATCATAATGGCTCGGCCAAAGGCAAAGTCAAGATGTATGATGGTCTGAGACCCACTAAATTCGGATAACCCAATTTTAGCTGTAAATGCTCCATCAGGCTCAATTGCATCTGGACGAAGGGCAATAGTTACAGGGCCATCTGGGGGCAGTTTCAGGCCTTCACTTGGCGCTAACTGGCCTTCACTAAAGTAAAGCGCTTGGTCACGTACAAACCCAGAGATAAAGGAAATTGGAGGGTCACTTATTACGCTTGCAGTATCTTTAGTGGGTGGGTGTGCGAATAGGTCTGCAGGTGGCCCACTGGCAATTATTTCCCCGTCATGCATAACAATCATAGTATCACCCAACTCCATTGCCTCACGTGGCTCTGTGGTGGTGTAAAGAATCACACTTTCTTGATTGTCTGCCACTAGCCGTGGAAACTCTTCACGCAGCTGTTCACGCAGTTTGTAGTCGAGGTTGGCCAATGGCTCATCTAGCATTAAGATACGAGACTGTTTGACCATTGCCCGCGCCAGGGCAACACGCTGTTGCTGACCACCAGAGAGTTGTGAGGGCATTCGATGTAAAAAGTCTCCCAACCCCACGGTGGTCAACATGGTGCTAGCAAGCCACTGGGCCTGAGCCTTCTTCTTACCTTGTCGACGCAACGGAAAAGCCACGTTATTCAGAACACTGAGGTGTGGGTAGTTAATAAACTGCTGGTACACAAGTGACATATTGCGGTCCCTGATGGGACGCTTGGTGATGTTTTCTTTGTCTAACTTGATGTCACCATTAGTTAAAGGATTGAGCCCCATTAAGGCCCGCAAAAGCTCAGTTTTTCCTGCACCTGTGCGGCCTAAGATAGTATAAATATTACCCGCCTCAAAAAGGAATGAGACATTATCCAAAGAAACTTTGGCTTTGGCAGTTGTGAGATGATCAATTTGAAGCATGATAATTACCTAATGGCCCCTGACATTGTGCCGCGTGACATGTAACGTTCAACGACGATGGCAACTAAAGCTAGTGGTGCAACAGAAATTAGCGCAAAGGCTGACAGCGACCACCAAGGCGTCACTGAAGAGTTAAGGGATACAATTGATACTGGCAATAGCTGCGTTTCAGTAAACGTTAGCGTAAAGGCAAAGAAGAAGTCATTCCACCCAAAGATAAGGCAGAACATTCCTGCAACCACTAACCCTGGCACTGAATTAGGCAGAATTACTCGGAAAAATGCCCCAATAGGGCTACATCCATCTGTCATGGCCATTTCGTCTAGTTCTTTGGGAATACCTGCAAAGAAATCAGTCATCACCCAAACAGCAATGGGCAAAAGCAATGCAACATAAACTAGTACCAGGCCGAAAATAGTATCCAACGCACCCAGTTCCTTAAGCATTAAAAAGAAGGGTATAGCTAGCACAATAGGCGGCATAATACGCTGAGATATGAAGAAAAAAGTAATGTCCGCATTTTTCACAAAGCCTAACCGGTACTCAAACCTTGACAAACCATAGGCTGCAAGTGTGCCCAAAATTAAACTCACAAGGCTAGCAACAAGAGTAACAGTAGCGGAGTCTATAAATGGCCCAACAATATTAATGCCCTGAGAACCGGTGGTAAAGAGTGAAGTCCAGCCCTGGGTCGACGGTTCAAAATCTACCCATGGAATGTAGGTAGCACCACTGGTAATGGCGTTAGCATCTTTGAACGAAGTTGACAGCGCCCAAAGAAATGGAAACACAACAAAAATTGACCAGCCTAGTAAAAAAATAGTTTTAAGTGTGTGGTAGAACTTATTCATTTTATTCGCCCTTCCCGACCAGCATACGTAACAGAAGTTTAGCAATTATGGTGAGGCTTATGATCATGATCACAAGATACACCAGCGACAAGGCTGCAGAATAGCCGATCTGAAAATCCCTCAAACCACGGATATAAATATAATACGAGGAGGTTTCAGTTGCAGTTCCTGGGCCACCTGAAGTAAGCACATAAACGGTATCCATTATTTTTGATGCCTCTATGAGCCGAATGATCAGGGCACCAATAGTAATGGGTGCCATTAGGGGAAAGGTGACCTGCCAAAATGTTCGCCAAGTGCCAGCGCCATCGATCGCTGCAGCAAGGTAGGGTTCTTTTGGCAACGACACTAAGCCTGCCAACAAAAGCAAAAACATAAATGGTGTCCACTGCCAAACCTCTACAATGAGAACGCTAATAAAGGCTCCCATAGCGCTTGAAAGCCACGGCACAGGGCCAACACCGAATGCGCTTAAAATATCATTCACAGGTCCTAAACTTTCATGAAAAACAGTACGCCAAATAACCGACATAACCACGGGAGTAGTCATCATTGGGATGAGGAACAGCACCCGTAATAAGCGACCACCTCTAACCTGCTTCCATACTGCTAAGGCAAGTGCAAAGCCTAATGTGTATTGCAGTGATACAGAGATGATTGAAAGTAGAGATAAACGTTGTAGGCTTTGCCAGAACCGGTCGTCTTCAAACACGCGAACGTAGTTACTGCCACCAATAAAATCAAGCCCAGACTGGAATACATCCCAGCTTGAAAAGCTAACTCTAACCGTGAATAAAAGTGGGAAAAGAATGATAGCTACCAGCGTCAAAAGGGCTGGTAGTAAAAAGAAGTGCTTTGAAGATAACATTATATTTTTCCAAGATTGTTGGTGGGCGCCAGATGCGCCCACCCTAGAGCATCAACCTTCGTTATCTTCAAGCTTAACAACGTTAGCATAAGCCGCACGCAACCGATCCTTACCAATACGGTCAGTAATTTCGGCCCATTCTTTGGCTACTCCGTCTAGCGCGTCCTGCGCTGATTTCTGACCAGCCATTGCTTCAGCAACACCATTGGCCATTGAAGACATAAACTGGCTTACACCAGGAACACGTAGGTCAAACACACGGTTCTGACTTTTCTCCATGTTCGACAAGGTTGAAACATAGGATTCAGCTGTCTTATCTTCCCAGCCCTGTCCTTTCCAAAAGTCTATATCTAAATGCTCATTGCGGTACGGGTTAACTCCAAAACGGCCAATCTGTAGGTCGTTCTTGGCGTTAGCTTCGTTTGCAAAGAAGCACAAGAAGTCAAAAGCCATTTCCTTTTCTTCAGACATTTGCGAAACTGCAGAAGACCAGCCCCACGTCATGTAAGGTGCACGGTTTGGCGTAGAAAATGTGTCCCACATGCCTGTATCACGGTTCCAAACTTCACCCGCGCCAGGCAAAGGTGCTGCAGCAACCATATTGCGAATGCGACTGCCTTCTTGGTTAGCCTGAACATAGGCATCATCCCAACTGTAGCTCATCAACGTTTGGCCACCGCCAAATGAGAAGATCTCATCGCCAAGTCCAAAGTTGTTGCCACCTGGTGGGAAGCTTTTCTGTGCATCAATAAACAATTTTAAGCCACGCACAAAGCCTGGTGAGTTAATTAATGGCTCCATTGTTTCTAGATCGAAGAAGAAACCACCTTTAACATCAGGATGCTTAGCATAAGGAGCTGCGCGGCTAATGAACGCAGAGAACATCAAATCATCACGCTTGGCTACTTCAGCTGAACCATAGTTTAGTTCGCCATCGCCATCCCAATCACTATCATTAAAGTAGGCAGCTACCTTATTGTAGTCTTCCCAAGTTTCAGGCACTGTTAGTGCACTGCCAGTGTCGGCAAGGAACTTAGCTTGCACTTCAGCGTTGTCAAAAATATCAGTACGGTACTTTAGGTAATGGCGATCGCCATCCATTGGGTACTGAATCATCTCGCCGTTCCAAGTAGCAACACCAGTGAAGCTATCGGTCACATCTGACATGCCTGTTGAATCAATATACTTCTGTGGCACTGGCTCTAAGAAGCGGTTAAAGTCACCAATCCAAAGTGAGGCATAAAACAATACGTCATAAGCATTTTGCTCACTTTGAAACGGAATCATGATACGTTGAAAAAGATCTCCAAAAGGCACATGCACAACGTTTACTTCAGCCCCAGTAAGCGCAGCAAACTGTTCAGCGTGAAGCGCTGTAGGTTCTCCAATTACTGGAATCGCATGGGTAATCACATTTAATGAGCGTCCAGAATAATCCTTAGCATCGGTAGCTTCATAGCTACAGGTGCCTGGTAAATCTTTTTCAATACCAAACTGTGTGTAATCTTTTGCCACTGCAGGTGTTGCAGCCGAAACGGCTAGTGCCAGAAGAGTTGCTGGCCCTATAAACTTCTTTATTTTTATCATAATTGTACTCCAGTTTATTTAAATTTCAATGAAAACTAGGGGATCAGAACAGCGCGTCCGGTGATCTTACCCTCATGCAAATCGCGTAATGCAACATTAGCATCCCTTAGCGAGTATTCCTTAGTGGTCAGGTCAACTAAGCCCCTATGAGCCAGCTCCATTAGTTCAGTTAACTCAGCCCAAGTGCCAACAAGGTTACCAATAATGTTCTTTTCAGTAATCACTAGGTCAACAGTTGGGACCTGAATATCTTCGCCATACCCCACTACATAGTAGCTACCAGCAGCTCGGGTCATTGCTAGACCCTTTCTGGTTGTGCCTTTTTCACCAACAAAATCTAATACTGCTTGAGCTCCATGACCTTTAGTCAGTGCTAGAACTGCCTCTACTTCGCCACCATCAGCTTGTACCAAATAATTGGCTCCACACTTACCAGCAAGTGCCAGCGATGATTCAGAAGTATCAACAACAATAATCTCTGCAGCACACATGGCTCGCAGAACTTGGATAGCAATATGTCCTAAACCTCCAGCACCAATCACCACACAGTACTCCCCAGGCAGCAAATGACGTGTGGCTTTTTTTGCTGCTCTATAGGCTGTTAAGCCCGCATCTGAATAAGGTGCAACTTCTTTAGGTAACAGGGAATCTGGCAACTTAATAATATTACGTTCTGATGTTACTAAGGCTTCTGCGTATCCACCGTCTGAATCAAGTCCAGGGAAGGTGCCCTCACCATGCATATCTTCGCCACGTCGACAGGCAATACATGTGCCATTTGAAATCTTTGGATGCACAATAACTGGGTCACCTTTCTTCAGGCCTTCAACCTCTGGACCTACATCTTCAACCCAACCTGCATTTTCATGACCCAAGATAAGTGGCAGTAACTGGTCTCCAGTGGGGTCCATGTGTGGGCGCCAAACACCTTCAATCACGTGCAGGTCTGTGCGACAAACGCCTGCGCCTCCAATACGCACGATGACGTCCGAACCTTTGGTGATAGTAGGGTCTGGAACGTCAATGTATTCAACCCAGGATGATGCACTTAGGTCGTCATCATATTTATGTAAAACTTGTGCCTTCATTGGACTCTCCGAAATATAGAACTGCTTGTACGTTGTATGGCACACAATATAACCAATAACTTTTCTCACTGTTTACGTTTAGTCTGTCAAATTCTGCACATTAACTACTTTTAAGTGGTCAATATTTGACATGTTTTGTAAAATCTCTTTATTTAATTGGTGTGAGCGGTCATATTCTCTTATAAAACTTGGAGAGCATTTTGGAAACTACATTTGAAAAAGCTAGAAATTCATTAGAATTGAATGGCAAATTTGCCCATGGAGCAATGCCAGCCCCTATTGCAGATAGCTGGAGGCGCTGTATTGGTCTTGGTCTAGATCCATTAAGCAAACCTGAAGAGTGCGTTGTTTCGCACACAGATCTATATCAGCGTCGTGAGAAGTTAGACCTTGTTATGCGCTTGGTGAGGCCTGAATTAGAGCTCCTAAGTGCGCAAATTGCTGGGCCTAACTTTTTGTTGGCGTTTGCAGATAGTGACGGTGTCGTTCTTGATCGAATTATTGATGAAGAGTTTCGCAGTTCAATGTGTGGGCACAGTATTGTGCCTGGCTCAATTTGGAATGAGAGCATCCGTGGCACTAATGCCCTTGGTCTGACACTGCATACTGGTTTATCGTGCAATGTCACAGGCCGTGAGCACTTTTTTGCTAAAGAGGGAAGCGTGTCGTGCTCATCAGCCCCTATATTTGATAGTAGTGGCCATTTAATTGGACTAATCGATGCCTCTTCTGAGGTTACTGTACGTCAATACCATACCCTCGCCTTGGTCAATCTAGCTGCGCAAAATGTTGAAAATCGACTTTTTGTAGACGAGCATCGTAGTGATCACATTATCCAATTCCACCCGCGCCAAGAATACCTTCAAACCCAAAATGTTGCCATGATCGCCTTTAATCAAGAGGGGCATATTACTGGTGCCAACCGCCGTACAGGGGAACTTTTAACAGGTTTAAGGCTAACAGGTACATCAAAATTCGAAGATGTCTTTATGGGGCAGTTTTTTCCATTGATGGGGCGCATTTGTAAAGGTGAGGTTGTTCAAATCAGAGACTGGCTGCACTCTGGGTACTTTGCTCGTCTTAGACTTACTCACAGCGCGAGTAGTAAACTAGTAAATTCTAAGGTTTTTTTGCCAGTTGACCCTATCTATCACCTACAATTAGCAACTGAAGATTTTGACAATGGGCGAGTGTTCAAAGATGAAGCATTACGGCACAATCTTCGATTAGCTAAAAAATCTGCTCTACAAGGCCTCCCAGTAATGATACAGGGCGGCCCAGGAACTGGTAAAAATACAATAGCCGAAGAGATCCATGATCAGCTACACCCAAAACAAAGTTTTATAATTTTGGATTGCGCAACATTAAATGTCGATTCAGTTGAGAGCCAGCTCATCGCCCAAATGAGACCTAGCACGAGCAGTAGCACTTCGGTGGAGGATAAGATTGATCTAAATAAAGGTGGCACACTTTATCTTGATAGAGTTGATCTTTTGTCTATCGACATTGTTCCAATTTTAACCACGCTGTTAAACCGTTGCACTCGTAGGAGAAAGCTACTACTAGGTGATGGTGAATGGGTTATTTTAAGCAGCAGGCAGGCTGCTAATGCTAAAAACACGCCTAAAGGGCCATTTCAGCAGTTGGAGAGTCGCCTGGCAGGTTTCTCACTTTTCTTACCCAAACTTAGGCACCGCTCTGATTTTCGGCACTTATGCAACTCAATGCTTACAGTAATTTCATCGCAGCACTCATTATCAAACAACGCTATAGAAGCTCTTCGGACAAGTGCTGTAATTGATAATTTGTCTGATCTAGATTGGAGCTTGCGAACGCTAGTTTCCCAGCATCATGAAGGTATTATAAAGACAGAAAGTGTTGTACGAATTTTAGGACAACATGAATTCGAAATATCAGCCTGCACTCGTTGCAAAGGCCACATGGCTAAAGAAATTCAATGCCTTGAAATTAGAAAAACTGTACTGGAATGTAGTGGTAATATCGCACTAGCTGCACGCCAACTGGGAGTTGCACGAAATACTGTCAAGGCTCACCACATCGACTAAAAAGCCCAGCTGAAGCGGTTAAAGTATAATAAATGCAGAAGTAGATGGCCTACTTTTTTGGTACACGCAAATTAATTACCTCACCAACAGCACCGATATAAAGATCTGTTACGACTCCCCATCCTAGAAGGCAATCCCCTAGAGGTTATCTGAAAAATCCAATGCGCCGCCTACTAAGATAAACCTTGATTTAGGGGGACGGATTGCATTTTTGGTACACAGGTTGGTACATAGGATGCATAGTTAAAACACACAACATACTAACCACAGGGCCTAAAGACCTAGATACGCCGTCTCTCTGGGACGCCATTTCCCCTTATTTTCCAGTTTCATCCAGCATGTCCTTGGTTTTCATATTTTAAATCCATTTTTTGGAAATGATTTAGCCGTTGGGCTATTTTTGTCATTGCGTGCTGTCGCCCACTTACATTAACAGTACCCACTCTTAATGCCCATTTACACACTGTAAAAGTGTCAGAGTTTTTGTCAAGGGGTGGCAATGGCCAGTAACGGCCAAACCTTTAGGCCGTTGACTTGGGTTTTCTTTTGGTTCATTAAAAAACGCACTAATATAAAGTAGGTATCTAGGTCAAACTGGTGATGCTGCTCTAGCTGGGCTGCGCTTATTTGTAGCTGGCTTTCACTTGGGCTGCTTGGTTGCGTACCTAATAGCAATGCGCTTCCTTTAGCGGCTGAACCGTTTTGCTGTTGGGCTTGGGCTAGTTGATAACCATAATCGTAGATGTCTTCTAATAGGGCAAGCTTAGCAACATAGCGCCATCTATCCACCACATGAAACATCACGTTATCCAAGTCGTTTGGGTCTCGCTCTTCTAACAATATAGGACCTGGGTAGGGCCATGTTTTTACTTGGTAGTTTTTCAGGGCTGCTTGGGTGCGCTCGTTGTAAAGTTCTGGGGTTTCTTTGCCATGGCATGCGCCAAAGCATTTTTTTAGCTGGGCTCTAAAGCAGGGGTGGTTAGATGTTTGGCTGCCCTCTAGGTTCATTAGCTTGTGGCATAAAAAGTATTGGTCTGCCAGTGCTTCTAGCTTTTTAGAGGCTTGGCGGGCCGAGCGAAACAACCCAAACTGTTCATCTACTTGGGTGTCAGCTGTTTCTACGATCTCTACACTAAGCCGCAAATAGCCTGAATCATCGGTGCGGCTTCTTATTTGGTACAACTTTTTCACTTTGCGCAGCCTACGATTATACAAAGGCGCTAACTCTTTTATTTGGCTGCTTTCACGTATTTGAGCACCAAAGTCGCTGGGGGTGCGTTCAAAATCTACATGGGCAATTTTTGTGCTCATTTGTAGGTCTTTAGGGTTTTTGTGGTCGGAGCTAAAGTGGCTCATTACCCGGTTACGAATGTGCACGCTTTTGCCTACATACAGCAAGGCGCCCTTTTCATCGTAAAAATAATACACCCCTGCTGCTGCGGGTAATTTTTCTACGTATTTGGCCTTTAAAAGAGTAGGCAGCGCTGGGCGCTTTAGCAGGGCTTGGCATGTGGCGGCTATTTCGTCATCTGAAAACAAGGCTGAGGACTTTTGGAAAAACTGATACACCATTTGGGCATCGTCTAAGGCGCGGTGCCGGTTTTCTATGGCTAATTCAAAGCGCTGAATTATTTGTGATAAGCCATGGCGTCTAAATTGTGGGTATAAATTACGGCTAAATTTTACCGAACATAGTGGCTTGGCATTATAGCGAATGCCTACTCGGTCAAATTCGTTTTTTAAAAAGCTATAATCAAAGCGAGCATTGTGGGCCACTAGTGTGCGCCCTTCTAGCTTCTTTAACAAAGTTTGGGCTATGTCGCTAAATGCTGGGGCGCCTACCAACATGCCAGGACTGATGCCGGTTAGCTTTTGGATAAAGGGCGGTATTTGCACGTTAGGGTCTATGAAACTTTGCCACGTTTCCACAAGCTTGCCGTGTTCTATAACCACCAGGCCTATTTCTATAATACGGTGGTGAATGGCTTGGCCTCCTGTGGTTTCGCAATCTAATATCACCATGCTATCTGGAAACCCAGATGACAGCTGCTTAGGCATGGGTTGGTCTAAAAAATTGAGCTGCATAGGGGTCTCTTTGTGGCTTGTTTCTTAGCATAAGGCATTTTATAGCGCGAGCTTATGGTACCATTTTGTGCTATTTGGTTTATTGTGTTTTGATGACAAAATGAATACTACACTGCAACACCCCTAGCGCTATACATTTGCGCCTAAAATTTAACCCATAACCATAGATGAGCATCCATAATAAATAGCTAATAACAAATATTAATACAAACCTACCACCAAAAGCCTAGGTAAATTTCTTAGTATTATCGTGCAGAGTTGATAATTTAAGCATTACAGCAATTTCTAAGAACGCTAATTAGCAATGTAGTGCTGAAAGAGCGAACGCAGCTTAGAGCATAGCTGTAAGGTGCTTAATCGATGTTAGAGCGGGTGTTAAGTTGGCAAGGGTAATAGCCAAACCATAAGCATTTTACAGATGCTCATACTTGGCCAAGGTGCGAGGTAAAGGCTATGGCAGCTTGGGTGCTAATAACTATGCTGACAGTCAAAGGAAGCATTCGCAACGGGCGACGAAAACGCTAGGTGGAGCCTCTACACGGCCTGCAATCCAGTTCTTTGGAAAGAGCCGCAACCGCTACGTTTGCGGCCTTAGAAATAAAAAGTCATCATAGAGCTTCAGCTTTCTTGTCGCCCATTTTTTTAAACTTAGCCTGAAGTAGTTGAATGCTATTTTTACACATTTCATAAGGCGTATCTTTAAATGCAACTTCTGAATTTATGTTTCCAACAAGGTTTATTCAACCCTTACCATACGGATGGCCAAGATCTACCACACCTCTAATTTTCAATGAACCATCATAATCTAACGAAATTATGGCACCATCTAGTTCAAGATCATCATATAGTGGATTTTTTGTATCAAATTTAGGTTGGGCTTTGTGTAGAGTGAATTCTATTTGACCAAGTTCTTGAGGCTTTGATTCTACATCCACGAGATTTGGCCCCTCTAGCGTGAATTGAATATTATATTTACCATCAAGTGCGAATAACATTTCTCGGCGTCGGATCCGCTCTGCTCGTGCTGCTGCTTTCTTAACTGCCGCTTTCTTGTCTGCCGCTTTCTTGTCTGCTGCTTTCTTATCTGCTGCTTTCTTATCTGCTGCTTTCTTATCTGCTGCTTTCTTATCTGCCGCTTTCTTGTCTGCTGCTTTCTTAGAGTTTGGGTGGGCTTTCCAGCCTGTAGCTTTTCTTAACACTAGTGGTGATATGCCAACTGCACTGTTACCTGCTGCAAACGCTCTAATTCGAAAGGTGCTAGACGAGTCGCTATCATATGTATTCCATAACTTTGGTCTAAGAGTTGATGCAACCTTAGGAGATCTTAATATGTGCTGGTCTGGCCTGAATGCACCCCATATTGCTGGTTTGTTTTTTTCCTTTATTAGTGTAACAAGTGATTTCCCACCTGTTAGATGTGGCTGACAATCTTGCCATTGGCGGAGGTTATAATATGGAAGCAGTTGTTTAGGATCCATGGCTGCCTCATATAACTTGTACCAAACTTCTGCTAACGTAACTCCATGAATGTTTTTAAGATTAACAAAATCAATGTCATATGCTTTATTGAGGGCGTAGTCTAATTGATCAATGATTGGACTCATTTGGTCAGCATACGACATTGCACACAGTCCGCGACTAATCTGACTACTGTACATCTTGTTTTTATCCATTATTGCCATGAACATTTCTGTGTAACGAATGCCCGAGTCAAGTATTACTTGGCTATTAAACTCTAAACCAAAATATATACCTGAGACTGCCATTCGAGTATTAATAGAACCACAATGGTCTTGGTTGATTCGTCGATTTGAGTCAACGTGCATGCGCTTATGACCTGTGTGTGGGTTTTTTTAAGTCACATACATTTAATGATCCGTCCATACGGTCATTGCCCGGATACGCCTTGTATGTAGTAATCCATTGTTCAAACATACTTACAATGTCAGCATGAACAGTGTGTCTCATTGTTAGTTTTAAAGGTTGCCTTTCTTTAGGCGAACTGATTTTTACCCAACAGCATCGGGCTAATTTAACGGCGCATGTAACTTAGTATGCTGGGTGATGATGCCCCCACGGTTACCCACTTCAATAGTGCCATAGCGTTGTTTAAAACACTCTGGCAGCGGGCGGTCTCCATCGATAGATAACCATAGGCGCATTAAATGCCGTCGCTTGTGGGGCTCAGGCCAATCTAAAAAACCAGTGCGGTCATGCAGCTGGCAGTGGTTATACACAAACTGCATATCACCAGGTTGAAGTTGCATACTAAAAAATAGATCTTGGCTGTTTGCAAGCTCATCAAATAGATCCAACGCTGCAATGTGTTGCGGTGTTAGTTTTAAAACATCACTAAAACGCTGGGCACTATTGATATACTGCCTTTGGTAAAACACCGTAAGGTAACCCTTATGCCAACTTAATACGGGTATTTCCATAAAGGGTTTGGCACCTTCTGGCACTTCACCACGACGATCAGTAGCAATGGGTTCAAATAATTTTTGCAATAAGTCTGGCCGCTGTGCCTTCATGCGATTATAGATAGACTCAGCACTCACTAGCAATGAGCGTCCACCTTCTTTGGCTTCTTGCATACATAACAGCCCTACCACATCGGCACTATCTGTGTGAAAGGTTTGGCGCTGGCTGGTTTGGTAGATACGACTATTAGGGTCATTGGCATCTGCACCAACATCACGCACATGGCCTAAAATGTGCCCGCTCGCATTTTGGGAGCGCGCACTGCCCAAATGTGCGCCTAGGCCACAAAAAATAGCTGCGGTAAATTCTTGGGTGTAGTTTTGAATAGGCAAACCCCTTAACACCTCTACTCCTACTCCACTTAACAAAGTATGGATTAACGTTTTTGCGTGCTTGGTAAAGGCCTGTAAGGGGAACGTTTCTTTAGTAATACAGCCCACATCAATGCCAAGGCTCAAAAAGTGCTGAGCTGCACTCTCCAAATCTAAAATATCTTCTTGTGTGAGCTGATATAACCAAGCTTTAGGGCTATTCGCCATGTCTTTACCCAGCCATGCTGATGGCCCAGCAAAATTTTTAGGTAAATGATTCATATTCTCATCACATTCAACAAATAAAGCACTCACTGCTTAAACATCTATTCGACATTAGCTGCACTTTATTACTGTGGGCAGCCGTTATTTTTTAGCAATGTTTATGTGCTCTAAGGTTTAAACTGCATAGCCTGCTTGGGTAAAACGTTTAGCCAGCTGCGCAATATGAGCTGGGCCCACCTCGCAACAACCGCCAATTAAGCCCGCGCCATGTTTGGCCCATTGAAGTGCAAATTCTGCATAAGCTTGCGGATTAAGGTCAGATCGAGACTCCATAGACTTCACAGTGCCACCTGGCTTTAAGCTGTCAACGCTCGTGAAGCCATTGGCATAGGCCCCTGTTAAACCATGATCTGATTGCATCTGTGGCCATGCCGCCAAAATAGCTTCAGGTTTGCTACAGTTGAGTAATATGGCATCTGCACCCAGCTCATGTAACATTGCCACAGCTTGAGACAAAGGCTCACCACTTCGCAACTGGGCTTCATCATTGTCTTGAATGGTTAATGACACCCATACTGGCAAACCACTCTCTTTAGCAGCTAATAAGGCAGCCTTAGCCTCAGCAATAGAAGGCATTGTTTCACACAAAAACACATCCACATGGGGCGCCTGAACAGCTACTATTTTGCTGTAGCTAGCTATCATTTCATCATATGCAGGTGCAACTTCTGCATGATAACTGGCCACCAGCGGTGGCAAACAACCTGCTATTTTCACCCCTTCAATGCCCGCCTTAGTTCGCGCGCTAGCAGCTGCATGCACTGCAGCCAGTTGGAGTGTTTCAAAATCTTTTATTTGGCCATCTCGCGTTAATCTTTGAGGGGTCATAGTGTAGGCATTTAACGTAATTACCCGCGCTCCTGCAAGAATAAAATCAATGTGTAAGTCGCGCACAATCTCAGGTTCATCGATCATCACCTGAGTAGACCACAGTGGGGTAATCTCTTTGTTACTTCGTTTAATTAACTCTTGGCCCATGCCGCCATCTAGCAATGTAATGGTTGGTTTAATTGAAGTCATATTTAAAAGCTACCTTATGTAAGTGGGCACTATGGCTAATAGGATTGTTTGGTATGTGCGCTAGTGTAACCTGCAGATACGTTAAATGCAGGCTAATTTTTAAACCCCAGTAATAGTTTAAGACTCCACTTTAAACTAAGTGATCATGTGGCTTTGGGTGGGTTTAAATAGTCATCAACAGCTTGGGTTCTAGTGCCATTTTCATGCCACAAAATGGGAAAGTGATTTTCATCCAGTTGGTTGTCAGCTAAATGTTTGTAGCGACTATAAATAGGACCAATGCCTTGGGCAAGTTGGTCGGGATCATAAGCGGCATCACTGCGCATTAGGTGCAGCACTAAGGCTCGTCTTGGTATAGCAGACTCATTAGCGCCAGAGCCATGCCATGTCCAGCCATGGTGCAATGATCCACCACCGGCTTTTACTTGCACATATTTAATGTGCGGTTGCACCCCTTCGTGCTTTGCAGCAAGTTGCATGGATTTTTGATAATCATCTGGCCCGTGAAATTCACCAACAGGCACACCCTTTTGCCACTGGTGCGAATGGGTAGCAAACTCTAACGTACCCCCCACTTGCGTGGTGTCATCAAGCGCAATCCAACAGGATATAAGGTCACTAGGGGTAAACCACGATAAGTATGAACTGTCTTGGTGATAGCCCAAAGCCCTTGCTCCAGGTGGCTTGGATAATAGGTTATCAATCATGATGCGAATGCCTGACCAACCGGCCAATTGAGCGATGCTACGAGCTAAGTCTTCATTTAATACTACGCATGCAATGCTTCGATTGGCTTTCCAGCCGTTACATATTTGGCGCGTAAGGCTGGGATCCCCTGTGCCATGCTGCCAGTTGACCTCATCTGGCGTGACGCCCGTTTCAAAGATACCATGATAAATATCATCAAACGCTTGGTGTAAAGGGGGAAGCTGATCAGGTGGGAGTATTTTATCCACTACAAGGTACCCTTGTTCACGGTACGATTGCTGATTATCATCTGTTGGTTTGAATAACATTAACACTTTATTCCCAGTATTCTTATAGGGTGAGTATATATAATAAGAAACAAACAATTCAACCGAATCATTAATGCCCTATAATGAAACGCTAGAACTACTTAGGAGTTAAATATGCAGCTTAATCAAGTGATCAATATCACTGCTCACCCCATTCACCAAAAACACTATGAGCAAGCCTGCAAACTTCAATTAGATAAAGAAGGAGTGTTAGTTCTTAAAGACTTTCTCACTTTACCTGCCCGCACTGCAATGGTAGATGAGGGCATCAACAAACAGTCTGAGGCTTTTTATACAAGGTCTGGTCATAATGTTTATCTCACCCAAAAAGACCCCTCTTTTGCTGATGACCACCCTCGTAACCGATGGGTGCAGTCTTCAAAGGGCTGCATCACTGATGACCAAGTGGCACTAGATTCACCACTGCGCACGCTTTACGACTCACCACAGTTACGCTCATTTTTAGCATTTGTGATGGGTGAAGAGCACCTTTACCCCTACGCTGACAGCCTGTCTTCCATAAACTTACATTACGCAAGCCAATGCCAAGAGCTGGGCTGGCACTTTGATAATTCATCGTTTGCAATCACTTTATTGATTCAAAGCCCAAAAGCAGGTGGTCAGTTTGAATATGTCACAAACCTTAGAGATTCTAGCAAAGGGGATATGAATTATACGGGTGTAGCTCAGGTTTTAGATGGACAAATGCAAACCCTTAAGCTTGCTATGTCTGCTGGTGATTTAGTGTTATTTAGAGGCAGGGACTCGCTTCATCGTGTTACACCAACACAAGGCAACACCACACGCATGTTAGCCGTGTTGGCTTATAATGCAGAGGCTGACGTTGCTCTGTCTGAATCGGCTCGTATGACCTTTTTCGGTCGCTTAGAATAAATATCAAAAGGCCTATCGCCCAAGAGCTAAAATAGTTTTACAGATAAGTTGAAAGTTAGCCCCTGCCTTATCACTCATGTGCCGTGCTCTTAAATGGCCATGTAACAACCCATCACCTGCCTGAGTGTGATTTTTCACCTCAACTCCTGCACGGCTTAATGCCTTAGCATATAGCCCACAGTCATCAAACAATGGGTCTATTTGAGCTGGAAACAGATGACTGGGTGGCAAATCTGCAAAGCTTGATGCATGCAAAGGACAGCAAAGAGGGTCTTGTATCGGAGCATGGCCCTCGCCCACTCTAATACCATGATAAAAAATCATGTCTTGTTTACTTAATAAAGGTGCATGGGCATGTTCCTGCATTGAGGGGGTATTGGCATCATTGGCCAAAGCTGGATATATAAGCACTTGGCCCAATAACTGAGTGCCTGTATAGCTTGATCGCGCATTAGCCACACAAGCAGCAAGGGTGGCGCCGGCACTATCACCCACCAATATAACCGCCTTACCTTGCTCCAGCAAGTGATCCACTACGGCTAAACAATCAGTGATATCACAAGGATATCGGTGCTCAGGCGCCAAACGATAGGCTACCGACACCAGTTTAAAACCACATAGATCGGCCATCTGTGCACATAAATCGTCGTGACTGTCTAAATCTCCCACCACAAAACCACCCCCATGCAAGTAAACCACTTGTACGGGGTGTTTAAGGTTTTCAGGGCTACTTTTAGCCTGCGGATCATAGTGACGCACAGGGATTAAATGGCCATCAGGCCCCTCCACATATTTGTCTACACTTTTTACATTAGCAGGCCTGGGTAACGCAAAAGCAAGATACATATTTTTATAACATTGCCTTTGTTGAGCCGTGTTAGAAACCACTGCATCAGCTGGGTAGTGTTGCATAGTTTGAGCTATAAAAGCCTGCATTTGTGTATCAAGTAAGGTCATGAAAAGCCTCGTAATATATGTTCTTGCCAGGTTTTTAAGTGTACTTTTTGACCATTTTCAAAGGCCTCTAAAGTGGCATCTAGGTAAAAGTGAGTGGCATCACAAGTGACTTTAAGGCGCGTATAAACGTCGATTTCCCAATCCACCCTAGATTGGTGGGAATGCCATTGGCATAAGCTTGTCGCAGAATGAGGATCATGGGGTAATATGCCATGTTCTTCATGGCAGACTTCTCCTACAGTGAGCCCATGCTCGACAAAAGTAAACTCACCAAAATCGTCGTCAATAATGGTCGTGTGCAAACCATTAACAGCATTAATTTGGGTGCTACGGGTGTGTGTTTCGGGCCTTGTGTCAGTCATTGCTTTAACTGGGCACACATACCCGTGGCCCAAGTCTCGAGTGAGTTGTCCGCTACGGTCATGCCATGGAATACTCAAATGAGTAGCACTTAAGTCTAAATTTAAATTAGCTTTTTGTGGCGCTGGCCAAAGTAGCGGAAAGTAAGCTGTGGAGATGGACAAACGTAATCTATGACCTTGAGGGATTTCATAACCTGTGTCATCCAGCTTTATAGCGATCTCCATAGACTGCCCTGCAATAACGAGTTGAGGATCATCTAAACCTGCACGCATTGCCAAATTTAGCATGCCATAGGTAATGCGAGTGCTGCTGCCATCTGGCGCCACATCACACAAACGTAAAATCATTTGGCCACACGCCTGGTCACTAGTCACATGCGTGTTAAACACGGCACCCCCCAAAATAGAGACAGCCTGCACCATGGGCTTAGTGTCAAAACACACACTATTGGCATCATCTTGGCGTTGGTCCGTTGGAAAATCTGGCCCACACCAAATCACACAAAATTCGCCACTCGCAGCACCCGTAGTGAGGGGGCTATCAATACTCACCTGCCCACCGGTTGCACGTTCAACTAATTCACCCGAGTCACTTAGCCAAAAATTAAGGCTGCTAGATTGAATAGGCCACTGATGACCTTCTACCCATATGCCCGGGCGCTCGTCATAGGCGGCTTGAGGTGGCACGCTGTCTTGGATATAAGCAACAATGCTAGGCTCTGCCATAATGCCATTATCAATGTCTTTTAACCAATAATCCCAAAAGCGTTTGGCTTCACCAAGAAAATCGATTTCAGGTTTAGGCGATGCATCATTAGGGTATTTGTGTGCCCATGGCCCAATCATGGCTTTTTTTGGACAAGACAACCCTTGCATCATGCGTGGAATGGCTTCTGAGTAGGCATCACCCCAGCCACCTATACAGTATACGGCGGCCTTAATGGCGCTATAGTCTTCATTAATGGAACCGTGCTTCCAGTAATCATCCTTATAACTATGTTCTAGCCATTGCTTAGCCAAAAAAGGCATGGCTTCCAATCGCTGGAGCCATAAAGTGCGCCATGTGTCTGGCAATAATAGTGGATCTGGTGCCTTGGACATATAGCAGGACATGGTAGCAGCCCAACTAAAGTTTTCCAGCAATAAAGAGCCTCCACGATAATGGATATCATCGGCATAACGATCATCTGTAGAACACACTGTGACGATAGCCGCTAGCTCAGGTGGTGCCATTGCCGCAACCTGGAGACTGTTAAACCCACCCCAAGACTTGCCCATCATGCCCACTTTGCCGCTACACCAAGGCTGATCTGCAAGCCATTTAATCACTTCTACCGCGTCATCAAGCTCTTGTTGTAAATACTCATCTAACATCAATCCAGTAGACTCACCACAGCCTCGCATATCAACCCGAATACAAGCATAACCAAAAGCCGCCCAGTAGGGATGCATTTGCTCATCACGAGTAGCGGTGCCGTCGCGTTTTCTATAAGGGATGTATTCTAAAATAGCAGGCACAGGGCAAGAGCTTGCATTGGTGGGCAGCCAAGCCCTTGCAGCTAATTGAGTACCGTGTGCCATTGGAATACAAAAGTGGGGCCACTCTTCTATAGAGTGGGTAAAATTGAGGTCGTTCATCATCAGTTTTCACTTCCAAAACTTGTCTTGGATGCCAGCTTGCGTAGATGTCACAACATACCATTGGATTATTCTGTAGGTATAGTGATTTTTACCTAAATGATGCAACATAGTTCATGATAAACTGCATCCTAACAAAAGCGTTTATCACCATTTAATCGTAATTAATCATTGATGCCTAGTGCACAGGTAACCTCACACCATGATGAAATTTTTCACCAACTCCCCCATTATTGGCCTCATTCTAATCAGTGGACTAGGCATTAATTTAAGTTGGCTTTTTTTATTACCTTGGAGCTGGAGTAGTGTCCTCACCTTGATGATGACCGCTATTATCCTTAAGTTGTGCTACAACCGACATGCAGTAAAAAAACATATCGCCTACGATCTTAGCCTCATGATCGGAGCTTGCGCGCTGGTCATCGCATCGAAGTATTTTTTGGTGTTATCTCTAGGCATTTCACTAGCTGCTGCTGCAGTAATGGCACCTTTATGGACTTGGATGGTGATGACATTATTATTTGCTAAGATTATACCTAGCGCTATCAAACACGAGTTTGCCTTAGGCTACAAACTTAGTTAATGGCATTTATGCTCACCACATTTGCTCGCTAAAATGACGGCGGCACAATGACTGATATTGGCTATTACCACCAATCACAACTTGTTCACCGTCTTTAATCACCTTGCCATGTTCATCTGTGCGCACCACCATGGTAGCTTTGCGACCGCAATGGCACACCGTTTTTAGTTCCACCAATTTATCTGCCCAAGCTAATAAATACTGGCTTCCAGGAAAAAGTTCGCCTCTGAAATCTGTACGTATGCCATAACATAATACGGGGACATTCAACTGATCCACCACTTGGGTGAGTTGCTTCACTTGCTCACGGCTCAAAAATTGACTTTCATCAATGAGAATACAATCTATATGCTGATTTTGGTGCTCTTTTTTGAGCACTTCAAATAGGTCATCCTGGTGAGTAAATAGTTGTGCTTTTGCGGCTAAGCCTATGCGAGAGGTTACCTTGCCCACACCATAGCGATCATCTAAGGCAGCCGACAAAATAAACGGATGCATGCCACGCTCTTGGTAGTTATAAGCAGATTGTAACAACGCGGTAGACTTACCGGCGTTCATAGAAGAGTAGTGAAAATAAAGTTGTGCCACAATAACAAACCTTTTATGGGGGGATTACAGGGCAACAAGGTTAGTTGCCCTGTGCTACAAACTGCATGACAAACGCAGCTCCATATTATAGACAGCTATCCTTAATATTTCTAGCAAGATCTGATGATGTTTATAAAACCAAAAGAGCCTAAATAGCGCCTTAATTGTTAATGTTAGCTCCAAAAAAAGGCTCACTATCGGGGAAATAGTGAGCCTTTTATTATTTTAGTCTGCGCTACAAAGAACAGCCAGTAGCGCAAAAAAAGTCTTTAATCACCAGTCTGACCCACGCTAACTGCGCCCGTCAAATCTCTAAAAAACTACAATATACCAGTAACCTTGAACACAGCAACAACGGCCGGTGCAGTCTCAGTCTGAAGGGTACAGGTTACCCTAGCGCCTTCGGTAGCAAGGGTAGCGCCGGTAGATGTAACTGCCTCAACTGCTTCGATTAGAGGCGATATTGCGGTTATAAGATCCGTTGAGCTCTCATCTACCATTAATTGTGTGACTGCAGGAACCTCGTCAAAGCCGCCTATCGAGCCACCAAAAGCATAACCGCTTGGCAGTGCTTCGTCCTCTAGCGCTTTTGTAATATCTGAGCACGATGTAATGATGACGCCTTTATTGTTATCTGCACTACGTACCGCATAGTTGCGGGCACTTGCAGCAGTTAGGGCACTTGCAACTCCTGTTAATGATGCAAGTCGGGCATCAGTTGCCACTCCTACGATCTTTGGTGTAGCCACAACAGCCAACACACCCACTACTGCAACCACAACTACTAGCTCTACTAATGTAAAGCCGCTTTGTTTGTTTGTTAAATTTTTAATAATTTGCTCCAAAATATTTTAGCTTGCAATGACTTTATTAAAATAACAAACCAAGATCAGTCTATTACTATCAAGCAGAAGTGCTCCACCGTAAAGGTTCTCATGCTAAGTAACCATGAAGACAATGACAATATTGCTCAAGCAAGAGCCTCAGGTGCAGATGGTTATGCGTTTAAGAGTGGCTCCCATCAGGCGCTCATGGACGCCATTATGGCCGTGCTAGAGGGTGGCCAAGAGTTTGTAACTCCTAAAACATCTCAGTCTAAAATAATCCAGAATCAGGGATACTATATTAGCCATGGCAAGCGTGATCCTGATATTGCAGGTATTACTGTGCCTATTTTGGGACGTGATCGTGAGCTTATTGGTGTAATCTCATTATCAGGGCTGACAAGAAGATTTACTGACGAGAATATTGAAAGCTTTCTAGAGGCTCTAATGTCTACCTCTAAAAAAGTTTGCTTAGCTTTTGGAAGTAAGTAATATAAATTTCAATAGTTTTTGTTTGCTATATAACTAATAGTGTTTTTAATTATTTTTTAAAAGACGAGTCATCCATAGCCAAACCCTTTAATTACAACGTCTAAAGCAAAAAAAAGACATCAAATGATGTCTTTTTCTAAAAATTATTGGTCGGGACGGCAGGATTTGAACCTACAGCCCCCTACTCGACCCTCTTTGAATGAGCCAACATCACCAAAGCTATAAAATCCATAAAATACAGCATCTTAGATAAACTTCTTCACTAAAACACCTGCTTATAGACTAACCAACAATCTAAAAAGTGTACAAAATTAAGGGCATGGGGGCTAGGTGGGGTGAGCTTTACAAACAAATAATCAACTGTTTTAACAAAGCCATTCAATTTTCAACGAGTTTGCACAGATGCTATACCTGCAATAGGCCGAGAAGGATGGACTGTTCCTGCGATGCTGCAAACAAGCCTTTACCTACTTTGTGTTCCGTCTTTTGGCGTTGATTATCACTTATCGACACATCCGCTCCTGCCACACTATACAATGCCACAATGGGCTGGTTGAAACTATAAGCCACACGGTTACTATTGCGTTGCATTGTAACCAATTGGAGTGTCTATTAAACGGGGTGCGTATCAAGTGTAATCTTAGACTTCCAAGT